>OHSA01000010.1_pt1 | contig 245781 bp, 173 predicted proteins | sample 1578571 | NCBI WGS metagenome assembly OHSA01 (sample SAMEA3879586, study PRJEB24766) | human gut metagenome | biome: human-associated habitat; feature: feces | place: USA | collected 1985/1987
AGTTGTGAATCTGAAAAGTTGGTATAGGACTTCAGGACCATCAAGGCTATTTTACCCTCAGGAGAAAAATAACTTTTACGACCCAAAGCAGAGGACTTCAAATGTATTTCCCGGGCCAGTTCCGAGAAAGGAAACAGGGCATGGAGGCGACCTAATTCACTCGTAGCAAAACTTTGACGATATTTTTTTAGCATATCGAACTCGGTAAAACCTAAACGAGGTTCGATTTCTGAGATTTTTTGTATCTTTACCATGTGTTTTTAGTTTAGATTACCCCCGTTTTGGCCGTCAAACCGTTTTTTGGGGGGAATGCTTAAAGATACAAAAAAGGCAACTAACTCGCAATGAATTAGTTGCCTTAAATTTTATTATTTTAGGAATATCCCTAGTTGCGGAGATCCGACTCGAACGAATGACCTTTGGGTTATGAGCCCAACGAGCTACCAACTGCTCCACTCCGCGATGTTTTGTGGGTGCAAAGGTACGGCTTTTTATGAAACTAACAAATAAAATCCATCTTTTTTTCTTTAAAAAATGTGATGTTGTTTCTAAACTATTGATAAGTAACATGATAGTGTATGCTTTTTTTTTCTTCCCTTCCTATGACGGAATGTTAATAAAACACATGATTTCTTGTGTGGTATGCAGAAAAGTTTTACTTTTGCTCAAATTATTAAGCAATGTGCAATAATTAATAAATATATGGCCGTATCGAAGACAAAAGCTAAATTAGTGGATGTTGCCCGTCAGCTATTTGCAAAGATGGGTGTTGAGAATACCACGATGAATGATATCGCCCTTGCTTCTAAAAAAGGTAGAAGAACACTCTATACCTATTTTAAAAGTAAGGAAGAGATCTATACGGCTGTTGTCGAGTCGGAGCTGGAGATACTTTTGGATGTAATGAAACGGGTGGCGGAGAAAGATATCTCGCCCGACCAGAAGATTATCGAAATGATTTATACCCGTTTGGATGCTGTGAAGGAGGTGGTATACCGGAATGGAACGCTTCGTGCTACCTTCTTCCGCGATATATGGCGGGTAGAGAAGGTACGCAAGCGTTTTGATGCCAAAGAACTACAGCTTTTCAAGGATGTTCTTTGTGAGGGTGTGGAGAAAGGGGTATTTCAGGTTGACGATATTGACATGACTGCCGAATTGGTACACTATTGCGTGAAAGGTATCGAGGTACCTTATATACGCGGACACATAGGCGCTAAACTGACAGATGAAGAACGCGACAAGTACGTGGTCAACATCGTGTTCGGAGCGTTGCATAGAAAAGAAAACTTTAATCAATAATTAAAAAAGTATGGGATTATTAGATGGTAAAACAGCTATTGTAACCGGTGCTGCACGCGGCATTGGTAAGGCTATCGCTTTAAAGTTCGCTTCTGAAGGAGCAAATATTGCATTCACTGACCTGGTAATTGACGAGAATGCAGAGAATACGGCAAAAGAAATTGAAGCAATGGGCGTGAAAGCTAAAGGTTATGCTTCAAACGCTGCCAGCTTCGAAGATACTGCGAAGGTAGTAGAAGCGATTCATGCAGATTTTGGCCGCATTGATATTCTGGTGAACAATGCAGGTATCACTCGTGATGGTTTGATGATGCGTATGAGCGAGCAACAATGGGATATGGTTATCAACGTTAACCTGAAATCTGCTTTCAACTTTATTCATGCTTGTACTCCGATCATGATGCGTCAGAAAGCAGGTAGCATTATCAATATGGCTTCCGTGGTTGGTGTTCATGGCAATGCCGGACAGGCTAACTATGCAGCTTCCAAGGCAGGTATGATTGCTTTGGCTAAATCTATTGCTCAGGAACTCGGTTCTCGTGGCATCCGTGCCAACGCTATTGCTCCGGGCTTTATCCTGACCGATATGACTGCTGCGCTGTCTGACGAAGTAAGGGCTGAATGGGCAAAGAAAATTCCTTTGCGTCGTGGCGGTACTCCCGAAGACGTGGCAAACATTGCTACCTTCCTGGCTTCTGATATGTCTTCTTATGTATCAGGACAGGTGATTCAGGTAGATGGTGGTATGAATATGTAAGAAAGAGTATGACTGTCGTATACGAGGACAATCATATTATTATAGTCAACAAGACCGCTTCCGAGATCGTTCAGGGAGACAAAACGGGAGATACGCCGCTTTCGGAAATCGTAAAGCAGTATCTGAAGGAGAAATACCAGAAACCCGGAAATGTCTTCATCGGTGTTACCCACCGGCTGGACCGCCCCGTGAGCGGTCTTGTTGTGTTTGCCAAAACCAGCAAGGCGTTGTCCCGCCTCAATGAAATGTTCAAGAACAGTGAGGTGAAGAAGACCTACTGGGCTATAGTGAAGGATGCTCCGAAGGAACCGGAAGGGGAATTGGTGAACTATCTGGTGCGCAATGAGAAGCAGAATAAGAGTTATGCTTATGATAAGGAGGTGCCGAAAAGTAAAAAAGCCATCCTGAATTATCGCATGATAGGTAAGTCAGAGAATTATTTCCTGCTGGAAGTGGATTTGAAAACCGGACGGCACCATCAGATACGTTGTCAGTTGGCAAAGATGGGGTGTCCTATCAAGGGGGACTTGAAATATGGTTCCGCACGCTCCAATCCGGATGGAAGTATCTGCCTGCATGCACGGTCTATCAGTTTCGTGCATCCGGTGTCAAAAGAGACAATAGAGGTAGAAGCACCTGTGCCGGAGACGAATCTTTGGCAGGGGTTCCGGATGATATAAAATTATTTCACCACAGAGTAACACAGAGTCTCACAGAGTTTAATCAATTAGAAATAAAACTCCGTGAGACTCTGTGTTACTCTGTGGTGAAACTCTTTATCAGAACCTCGGTTTCACATACTTATCCCGTGAAGAAGTAAATCGTAATCCCGGTACTTTGCTTCCCTCCGTCGGGAAGCTGACGGACTTGATAAGCGAGTAATCATCCGCATCCAGGGCATAATACTCATCAGCCTCACCGGTTTTAATACAAACTGTCCAGTCGCACATATTCCCGAAGACGGACAAGGCATCCTGTTCCGGATTAAAAGCGGGAACTCCGGTCTTCACCAAGTCATAAGTCTTGTTGTTCAGCACGTAGAAGTTATTATCCACATCGGTCAGAAACCCCAGAGTTTTGCGGCTCTTGAATTCCGTGATGAAGAGATGTTTTGCCTTTACACCTTCGGGCAAGGGGATGGCGCGTACATAAGGGCGTCCTTTGGTCTGTTTCAGATGGAAAAGCTTACCCTCATTGTCCAAAATCAGATAACCTTCATCATATTCCTTGCGGGTTGTCGGGTTACCCGCAAGTCTCTGAGCGGGGAATTTGAATCCCTTTTTCGCCATCGCTTCCGTGAACTGCTGGCTTTTATCTGCATCTACTGTATTGGTTTTCATCTTGATGAATTCAATTCCTTTGTTGGTGATGCGGAACACATCATCGGGCATCGTCAGGTCTACGCGGCCCGACATGCTCTCCAATAAAGGATAAAGCTCTATCCGTGAAGCATTGATGTCCGAAGGTGCCGAGCGGAAACTGAAATTAGTGATCTGTACTTCGCGCGGAGTGACGGCAACGCCTTTGATGCTATCCGGAAAGCGCTCGTCCGACATAAGCTGGCGTATGTAGAAGAAAGGGAGAATGCTGTCTACCTGTTCCTGCGTGTACACATTGCCGGAGTGGTCGCGGCGCATCATACCTTTGCCTTCCTCATGTCCCATGGAAACAAAGTCGCCGATGATGGTGCTGTACATGGAGAAGGGAGTCTTTGAGGGTTTCGCCGCAAAGAAAGTGTAACACCACGGCAATTGCCAGATAAGAAGCAATGCGATAGTGATATATAAGAATATTTGACTAAAACGTTTCATTGTCTTTTCGTTCTTAAGAGTGAATTTATAACCTGTTTAATCTTGTTTGCCCACCTTGAACCGTGCGATGGACAGCCATGAGAGGCTTGCCGTGAGCAGGGTGTAGATTGCCAGCCAGGGCAGGAAAGCATTGTAGGCTTCCGGTGCCGGTGCGAGGAAGAAGATACGCAGCAGCAGGACGGAGATTACCAGATTGAGGACACGGCGTTTCCAGGTCGGTTCCAGGCATATCCACGAAATCAGAAGATAAGCGGCAATGCCTGCCAGATACCAGGGGAGTGCTGTCAGAAGAATCCGTGAATATAGTTCCGGTGCAAGGATGTCCTGCATGTAAATTCCCATCAGTAGATAGTTGGCGGCAAAGCAGATGACCAGTGCCAGCAGACCGTAAAACAGCATCAGGTTAATCATGCGGAGTTGCGGATAGGGCAGGTGCAGAGTCAGTTTCAGGCATTTGCGGTGCATTTCGGGCACGAACTGTACTAATGCGAGCAATATTCCGGTCAGCAGAGGTATGTATTCCAGTAAATCAACGAATACGGTATCTCGTGCCAGCATTACTTCCCAGACGTGTTCCACGCCTTTCATGCTGGCCACACGGTTGATGCGTAACATCGAGTAACCGGCAAAACCAAGCGTCACAAGGAGTGCAAGCAGCAAGTACCAGCGGGTTTTAATCCATTCTTTATAAAATATAGCGCTCATAATGAAATTAGTTATTGGTTGTTAGTTATAAGTTATTAGTTTGTGTCATTGTGCTGTGATATTCTGTTATCATCAGCAAATAACTAATAACTAATCACTAATGACTGATTAATACTTTCCGGTCAGGCCGATGAAAACATCTTCCAGGTTCGCAGTCTCACATTTCAAGTTGCTGTAAGGCACTTGCAAGGCTTTGAAGCGGTTTTCCACTTCTTGCAGGTTTAAGAATGAGAAAGTCTCCAGCGTGTTCCGGATGACGGATGGATGATAAAAGTCCTTGTCTTCGGGCATCTTGTAACCTTCGGGCAGGGTGCAGGTGTAGCGGCGTGCGGTGTCCAGCAGTTCTTTTACGGGTTGCTGAATGAGGATGCGGCCGTAGTCCATGATGATGCAGTCGTCCACGAGGCGTTCCATGTCCTGAATGATGTGCGAGGTCAGAAAGACTGTTTTGTTTTCCGAGCGGGCATAGTCGCGCAGATAGTCCACGAAGAGGCGGCGGTAGCCGGGGTCCAGTCCGAGGGAGAAGTCGTCCAGAACCAGTAGTTCCGGATTCTGCGCCAGGATAAGTCCCAGGGCCACTTGCGAGCGTTGTCCGCAGGACATGCGCGAGATGCGTTGTTTGGGAGCTACTTTCAGTTTGTCCATCAGATCGTAGTAGGCTTCTTTGCGCCACTGTCCCGGATAGAAAGCGGAGTAGAACTTCTCGATTTCGCGGATGGTCATGAATTGGTATTGCACGTGTCCCTCAATGAGCAGGCCGATGTTGCGGCGTGTGCCGGGATGCATTGCCTGTATGTCCTGCCCGAAGATGGAGCACTGACCGGAGCGGGGCTTGAGGTAACCGCTCAATATATTGATGGTTGTGGTTTTACCTGTACCATTCTTGCCCAGCAGTCCCAGGATGCGTCCTTTCGGTACGCTGAAACTGAGGTCTTCGTAAATTAACCTTTTGCCATAATAGTGCGTCAGGTTATTGCATTCAATGATGTTCTCCATTGATTTCTTTTTGTTTTGATTAATGTCCGGCAGAAAGGGGATAAAAGGTGCTGTTCATTCCAATCTGGAGGCACTGTTGTTTCAGTTAAGTGAAACTCTTGTTTCTGTCCTAAGGAACTGAAGTTTCTATCCTGTGAAACTATCGTGCCTATTAAGTGAAACAGCAAGACTCATGGTGTTGGCAATTTATATCACTTGTTCCGCACCTTTACCCTACGCTTATACCGAAGTTGTATTTGACTTACCTGTTGATGGGATTAATTCATAAAAAGAGAAAAAGTATCGGAATGAGGATGCCCGCCACCAATTCTATTCCCCCGCGTCCCCACAAACCTTTCGGTCCTTTCACCATGACGAGTCCTGTGACGGTGATGATAATAAGCCCCACGGCAAACACATCTGCGAAGTGAGTCCACCATTTTCCGGGATTATAGTGCAGCTTGGTCAGGGCGCTTATCAACGGACGGCGTGTCAGCTTCTCGTAAACGGCTTGCTTGGTAGACAGATTTACCATCAGGTTGGAACCACCTTTCAGGAACACCTTCATCTGGCCTTCCTTTGGGAAGTAGTGCTTGGTGTAGTTCTTTTCTTCACCAAGTGGTGCCAGCAGTTTCAGTACATCGTCTTTCTTCATTCCGGCTTGTGGCGGCATCGTTTCAGTGATGCTGTATTCCTGCCGCTCTACTGAGTAATTGGGGTTTATCGTATTCCGGTGGTTCATCACAATTCCGGAGATGGCGTATATCAGCACCATCCCCGAAAAGAAGAATGAGAGATCCCGGTGAATAAGCCGGCTCCATTTACGGAGCACGGTTCCCGTTTTACTGAATTTCATAGCTTGCGGCTTCCATAAAGTAGAAAGATAAATAGGGCTTTCCTGTTTCGGCCTGACGTTTGGCTATCTTGGCGCGGAAGTCGGCGATGCGGGCTTCGGGCGTATTGGCAGTTTCGCCACGTGCTTTCTTCTCGGTGGTGCATCCGGCTTCGCCTTCGCCGTGCTTCTCGGCGGCAGCGGCTTTCAGACGGGCTTCCCATTGTTGCAGGTATGCTTCGTCCACACGTTGTTCTTTCAGGGTTCCGGTGACGCGGACGATGCTGTTGACGCATTTCGTATCAAATGAACCCAACTTGGCGGCTTCTACGCGGATGGTCTGCGTGTCGTCACTGCCCATCAGGAAGATTTTGGTGGCACCGTGCTTGCAGGCATGTGTGCATACACCTTCGATGGTGACTTCCTGGTCGGTCAATGACTCGGCATTGGCAAGGAGGTCGTCTATCTCCATAGCACCGGAGATCTGTTCGGTGGTTGCGGTTTCTTCGGTGTTCTTTTGCTTGTTGCTGCAGGAAGTTCCGATAAAGAATAACGCCATGATGGCGGCTGCGATTGATAATGTTTTAGTACTCATTGTTGTTTTGGTTTTATTGTTAGTTATACTTTTGTTTATTACGTAATTCACTATAGATAATTGGCGGGGTGATTTTCTTAGAAAGTAACTCCCAGAGATACTTCTATCCGGTCTGTTCCGCCACATTTGTTGTATTCCTGGTGTAGCCAGTTGGCTGAGAGGAACACGGCATATCGGTCGCTGAGGATGTAGTCTCCGCGCAGTTTGAGGGCGATGGAGGCGTGGTCGTCACTCAGATAATCGATGTTCGAGAGTAAAGTGCTGCCTACTGATCCCTTACTGTCCAGCCCCGTCAGGGAATACTCGGACTTCACATTGGAGGTATATCCTCCGGCAATGCTTGCCGATAACAGCGCTTTCGATACTTTCCAGAGGGATTGCGCTTCCAGTCCGCCGCTGGCAGAGGCTATTTCAACGTAGCGCCCGTTGTCTTTATATTCCGGTTTGGTTTGTCCGTAGCTGACGGTGGGGAGCAAAGTCCATCCCCAGTGACGGTTCTCGTTGAGGCGTTGTCCTATCATTCCTTTTAATGCAGCCTGCAAGGTGGTATTCTTGAACTGGTCTACGCTACTGATTTTAGGGTAAACATTGCCAGTCGGGTCACCGAAGATATTTTCAATCCCTGTGCGTTGTAGTATTGCGGCAAGTAGGCGTACCCCATATTCCCATTCTCGGTTCCGGCGTGTCCATGCACTTTCAAGGGAGACGTCTACGTTTCTGACTTCATTGATCGGGGCATAGTTGACGCTGACCAGTTCCTTTGTCAGATGGAAATAGTCGGTACGCAGTGAGGCGGAGAATCCGTTGCATTCTCCATGCTTGCTTATCGGCAACAGGTCGATGCTGCCGCCTATTCCCGAACCGGTGTAGCGGGAGGATGTTTGTGAACTTGCAAAACGTACATAATCCATTCCCAATCCCAGCATCTGATAAACGGAAGTAGAACCTTTGTCGGCAAGGAATTTGATGTCACTTTTCTGGTTATATTGGCGTGCCTGCACCGAAAGGCCTAATATGTACTTTCCTCCCAGATTGCGTGAAAGCGCAAGACGTGCCTGCAAATCGGAAATGATGTTCCGCGGGCGCGGGTCCTTGTCGCGGTAAGCAATCACGGCACGGTATGCCAGTTCGGCACCGGCAGTCCACTTGCCAAAGCGGTGGGTATATCCTCCGGAGAATTTATATTCTTCTTCTTTCATGTAGCCGCCAATAGAATCACCCACTACATACGGATAAATCAGTGAATAGTCTGAATTCTCATTCCAAATCACATTTTCCCTGCGTCCGTTGCGGTAGGAGGCGGTTCCGAAAAGTCGGTTACGCTGATTCAGCACGACGGAAGAGTTAACCTCTGCGCTAAAGTTCTTTTCTCCGTTTCCTTCCTGTGCTAATGCGGCATTGCCACGCTCTTCATACAGGCCGTTCAGGCTGACAGTAGTCAGACTGAAAGGACGCAGGTCATAGCGAATAGCGATATTCTGCCATATCTGATTGCGGAATACAGCTTTGTGACTGTATTCCGACACTATTTTTTGTTCAACGGTCAGCGTGTCTGCCGCCATCAGTTTGATAGGCAGCAGGCAGATTATGGCTGATAGGATAAGGAAACGTTGCTTCATGCTTGGTCTTTTATTATTGGGCAGGTAACAATGTGGCGCGTACCGAGGCTTTGAAGTCTACGCTGGAGTTGTTGGTGTCCTGCAATACCGCGCGTCCGTCTTCGGTGGTGTAGGATGTTCTGCGAACCACTGCTTTACCGGCATTTTCAACGGCCGCGGTACCTTCTCCTATATAAGAATATCCCATGTCCAGGGCAGGACTTACCACATTCCATACGTATGCGGTTTTCGGACTTAAGTTGACGGCATCGATAATCCATTCATTAGGGAATTTATATGCGTTCGTTACCGGCATTTCTTTGCCGTTGACGGCTATATAGGTACCGTCATATAAGTTGTCTGCAATGAATTTTTCCGAACTTATTCCTTCCGGTATGCGGCCGATGGCATAAGCTCTGTTGCCCTGCTTGGCTAACAACCAAATTGTTTTTGTATAATTGAAAATCATATCCAAGTTGGGCACATCAGGATTATCTACATCCGGGTTTGAGGAAGTGCCGCCCGTATACCATTCAAAGTCGGCGTTAGTCAAATTAGCCGAGGTGGACAGTGCTTCCGTATGATCAATGGCATTGTCGCATAAAATGATGCTTTTCCCCGGCAGAACAGGGTGCTCTTTTCCGGTACCGGGAACTCTGGCTACTACTTGTACCACCATGGCCTGATCCATAACGTTGGGAGTATAATCGAACTTCTGACTGGTAGTAAATTTAGATTCCAGCAATACCAATCCGTCAGCATAAAGTGTTTCGGAAGAGTTGTTGTGGATGCGGATATATTGGTCGCCGTTATATTGCTTGCCGGTTGCTGTATTGTATGAACCGCCGGCAAATATCTCGGCAATCACGAAGTTGCCTTTTTCATCTTTGTTCTGCACGTAAACGGTCAGGTTCAGAGTTACGCTGCCACCTTTTACTTCCACATTTTGCTGCGAACCTTGAATGTCGGCTTCGGCTGTCTTCTCCACTTCTACTTCTTCGTTTTCCACTATCTGGGTTTCGGTATAAGTGTAGGTTGCCGTACCTATAAAGGTTACATTATACAACCCGTCCGTCAAGGTGGCCAATGTGCTTTCGGAGGCGGCACGGGTCAAGGTAGAACCATAGTCAATGGTCGTCTCAAGTCCTGTACTGACATTGGCAAAAGTATATGTTCCCGTTTTTACCGTCAGGTCGTTTCCGATACTGTTGCTGATGTTCAGATTCGCGTTCACTTGGGTGGTGGCCACATCGTCATCACTACAACTTGTCATGGCAAAGCTTCCTGTTAGCAGGACTGCCAATGCTAAATACTTCACTTTTTTCATCTTAGTCTATTGTTTTATGTATTAATATTAAAATCTTAAATTAGCTTCCATACCGAAGTAGGGGTTCATGACGCGTCTTACAAGTTGAGTCCCTCTGTGATAATCGGGTGCTATGGTCAATATTCGGTTTACGTACAGAGACAAATCCATATATTTTCCGATTCTCTTGGTTGCTTTCAGATTGACGGTCATTTCAAAAGGAACTGTTACACGGTCAAAGTAATTTTCTCCATGTTTGGTTACCAGATGTTGCAGTTGGACATCGGTAGCGTCTGCTTCGGTAAACTGATGCACATTTCCTCCTTTGTCAACGTAGCTGATGGGCATACCGCTATTCCATAATGGCTGGCCGGAGGTGTACCATGTGCATTGTGCGGTCAGTGAGAAAGACATACCGATTCTTTGCAGATAAGTGTCGGCGGTGAGGTTGGTGTTGAATGTTTCCTGAGCTCTGGAATTAGAATCCCAGTCATACAGGCCTACGTATCTTAACTGTTCTCCGTTAATCACAACGGACGACTCCCTATATAGAAGCACGCTGTTGCTGTATGTACTTTTCAGCCAGGCCCCTGTAACCGTAAACCTTGTTTGCAGCTGCTTGATACGCGGTGTGTGGAAGGTGAATTCTATCCCTTCTTTGTGTACACGCGTGCCATTGCCCGCTGTCCTATATGCATTGATCATAGTGTCTTCCGCATAAGTCAGTTCCTCCAATGTCGGTGGTCCGGTTAGTTCAGAAGAGTTGATGGACGATGAATCATATTTTTTATAAGCCAGCGTCTGGTAATAAGAAATATCCCGGAAAGCATTGTCCATGCGCTCTTGAAAGTAAGTGACTGCAAATCCGTAACCGTTATGGGTTACGTTCAATCTTGCTTCCCATTTCCGGTTGCGTGCCGGTTTCAGGTCATAGTTCGTATTATCCCATTTGTAGGTCATCAGGTTGATGCGGCGGAAATCGGGATTGTTATGGTAATAATTCAGTTGTACAACGTCTACGTATAGAGCGTCCGGATAGAGCTGTGCTGTGGTCGGCATTCTCGACAACCAACCTATGCCGCCGGAAATGTCAATAAGCCAATCCTCATTTTTACCGAGAGCAGGCAGACTCCATTTCAAGTTGAAGCGCGGGTCGAAATAGAATTTTCCCTGCATGGCAAACCTGCCGGATAATCCGATTAGGGAGTTGGCGCGTATACCGGCCGAGAGATAGATTTCATGCTTACCGAGAGACAACTTCATTTGTTCTTCTGCATAAATGGATAAATCCTGACGGGCAGGTATTTCATTGTAACTTCTTGGGCGGGTGGTTGAAGCTGTTTGTAGTGGCCGGGTGATGTCGTACACCTGTCCGTCACCGAAGTTTTTACTTAAGTTCCACTCTGCACCGGCTTTTAACGTATGCGAACTTTTCAGCCATTTGAATGCAAAGTTGCTGATAACTTTGGCACTTGCGTAAAAAGGCTTACCGTCAATAAGCATGTCCGCTACGTAATTATAAGGAAGGTAAAGTCCGTCCGCCTCTCCTTGTTCCGTACTGTTGGGGATGCCTGTGGGGCGGTCCAGTGATACCGACTTCCGTTCTTTTATCTGGCTGAATTCTTGTGAAACAGATGCATTGGCACGCAGTTGGCGCAGGAAAGAGTGTTCGGGGCGCTTCAACACCCACTCGCCGCCCAGCGTCATTTTATCATAAGAGGACTTGTAAGAATCCTCCTTTACGGTAATATCTTTATCCCGCTTCACATTGTCGAACGAACCGGTGTAATCGGCGTTGATACGCCAGTCTATGTGTCCGATCTTTGCTTTGTAGTTGGTGTTCAGGCGGGCGGATGCGGTTATGCGTTTGTAGTTTTCACGGCTGTCGCGCGGGTCTACTTTCGAGTCCAGGTAGCTAAGGTCCAGATTCAGGACATTGGTGCCGCTGATTGCCCAACCTTTTCCGGCAGAGAACAGTTTGCTTACCTGGTCTGCTTTGAAACGTGCGGTCAGGGGGGAGGCGCTTGATTTCCGTTTGATGTTCACTAATCCTCCGGTCAGGTTGCCGTATTCCACAGAAGGTATTCCTCGGATGATTTCCACGCTTTCTATGTTGTCAGTTGAAAGTGTGCGCATGTCTACACCTTTAGATACGGACTCTTTGTCACCCTGGTTTGTTCCTTGCAGGTATTGCAGGTTGGCATCGGTGTTAACGGTCATACCGTCCACTACGAATCCTACTCCTAAAGAGGCGATAGTCTCACTGGTGCTTCCGGCTTCACGGATTTTTATCAGGTTGGCACTGCCCATGTTCGGGTCAACGGACTTTCCGCCGGGAAGTAATTCCAGCAGGTCGGTGAAACTTGTCGGTTGCAGATGCTCCATGGCCCTGCGGTCTATCTTTGACGCACTGGTCAGTCCCTTCGACTCCGAAGCGGTAATCACTACCTCATTCAGTGCCATGGTCGATGAAGTGAGTTGGAAAGATAGGATTGTATTTTTGGAGATAGAGAAAGTCTTTGTCAGCTTGTCATATCCCAGATAAGAAACGGTTGCCGTATATGTTCCGGCTGCTAATTTGGCGAAAGAATACCGGCCGTTTTGGTCGCTGAGAGCACCATACCAAGTCCTATCCGATGTCTGTAGCTGAATGGTGGCAAAACTTAAAGGTTCTTTGGTCTGCGCATCTTGTATAGTTCCGGTGAGGGTGTAACCATGTTGGGCAGAGGCAGACAAGTGATTGATAAACAGGATTGTAATGATATATAATACTTTGCGAAACATCTCTATGGATTTGTCTGCAAAGTTATGTAGAATGAGATATGTGCGAAATCGCTATATGTAGGTAATTTGAATGTGGAGTTGTAGAATCCGCTACTTATAAATAGGTATTGGATAGAAACAGCAAAAGCCGTTCCCCAGAATAGACAAGTAGGGAGCGGCTTTTGTTGTCAGTGTGCTTACTATTATTCGGCAGGCTGTGCAGGTGTTTCCGTTGCAGGAGCGTCCTTGGCGGGAGCTTCAGTCTTAGGCTCTTCAGCTTTCGGTTCTTCTGCTTTGGGTTCTTCCTTGGCAGGCTCAGTTGCCTTAGGTTCTTCAGTTTTTTCCGTTGCCGGTTGCTGAGTCTTCACGGGATCCTGAGCGTTTGCCAGGAAAGAACCACCACAAACAAACATAAACAGGGCTGCTACTAATACTAACTTTTTCATAATCATTTGCTTTTTAGAGTTATACTATTTTATATTATAAGTTTAAAGTTTAGGTTGCTTTTTCTATTTAAGGAAGCTTGACGCTTACACATAAGTAGTTGCAAAGGTTGTGCCAGTAGGAGTGGTGTTTAGGTAAGTGTTTGATTATTAGTGGTAATAGGCGGATGGGGAAGTGTGGCACAGTGTGGAATTGTGTGGAAAGTGTGGAATGTGGTGTGGAAAATTTCCACACTTTCTGTGCCGGTTCTACATCGGGCACTATTATATGGAGGAAACATGGGGGTGACAACGCTCAGACTATGTCCAGATAGTGGTCAGACACGTAAAATGATAGAAAACAAACCTATATTGATAGGAAACAAACCTATAATGATAGATAATAAAGCTTTTGTGATGAATCGTCTACCCCTTTTTGTCTTATATTCGGTTACTTTGCATTTACAACAAAACATATACAAAATTATTATGATTGATAATTCTCAGATTTTTAAGATTTCATTCTGCATTACTTGTAAGAATAGACTTCATCAGATTAGACAGACGCTTCCCAAGAATCTGAAAGATAACCGTAGATTGCAAGAACTTGTCGAATTTGTCCTTGTAGATTTCGGAAGTACGGACGGACTCCGCAAATGGATATCTGATAACTTTAAAAATGAAATGGAGTCCGGATATCTAAAATACTTTTATACAGAAGAAATGCCCTATTGGCATGCTTCCGTAGCAAAGAATACTGCGCATATGCTGGCCCAAAATGATATTTTAGTAAATCTGGATTGTGATAATTATACAGGCAATAATGGGGGATGGTTTGTCATCTTGCAATTTGTGAAGAATGATGGACACATGTTTTTACACCAATGCTCTGATGATGGTTTTGACGGTTCATTCGGGCGTATATCTGTCAGGCGGAATGATTTTCTATCTATTGGCGGATATGATGAAAGTCTGGAACCTGCAGGTTATCAGGATTTGGATTTAATCAATAGACTGATGGCAAAAGGCTACAAGCGTGTTGAAGTGAAGGACTCCGAATATAACAGAGCAGTCAGGAACACTAAAGAGGAAGGCATTGCATTCACTCATTCATCCTTCAAAACATGGCACGAAATGGATGAGCATAATGCAAAAATCTCCCAATCTAATATTCTTGCCGGCAGACTTGTCGCTAATAATGGGAGTTTCGGCATCAGAAAGAATATTTTTGATATGGAAGGAAATGTGCCGAAAGAGGTCGATTCTTTGAAACATGCCCATAAAATCTCTTTCAATATTACTTGCATGAACCGCCTTCATCATATCAAACAGACATTACAGCAGAATATCCGGGATAATTTCTTATCTGAGCAGGTGGAATTTAATCTTTTGGATTATAATTCAACAGACGGATTAGAGGAGTGGGTGAAGCAACAGGGTGAATTGTTTGATACAGGCATATTCAACTATTACAAAACGACCACCCCTACTTGTTATCATCGAACTCATAGCCGGAATATGGCATTCCGCCTTTCAACAGGAGATATTGTTTGTAATTTGGATGCTGACAACTATTTAGGTGAAGGATTTGCCGCATACATATTGAATCTTTTCTGTATGTCTGCTGAAAAAGTATTTTATACTCCAAGGTATTCAGAGAGAGATGTTATTGGCCGTCTTTGTTTATGGCGCAAACATTTCTTGTCTGTTAATGGCTATAATGAGGCGCTTCCCGGATATGGTTTAGAGGATATTGAATTGTATTACCGGTTATGGAAATCCGGAATAGAGCAGGAATTTATTTCAGAAAATAGATTCTGTAAAGCGATTCATCATTCTCATGAAGAGCGTGTTTCGCAAGAATATATGGGAAGGCATATCACTGATATGTATTTATCTTATATAAATCCGTATCAGACACAAGTATTGCTGCGATATCAAGACGGCAGTTACTCTAAGACTATTCTGACGGACAATATTTATTGCAACTACAACCGTTCGTCCCATTACGAGAATATCAATCAATATTTTCTGGATGAAAAGAATAGAATAATCGGCGGTAAAAATCCGGAAGAGGGACAGTGGAAGGATATTGAAGGCTGCCTGTCTTCTTTTTATAGAGTGAATGAGGTGGATTTGCAATCGGAAATACTCGTGTATTTATCAGAAACACAAAACTTTTGGGAAATTGAAAGATATGAATATAACAAACTGCCTGTCAATCCTAATGGTTTTGGTCAAGGCATTATATATAAGAACTTTGATTACGGTCATCCTATATTTTTAAAGTAATTATGAACACAGAATTTATTCGGGAGGGTAATAGAACCTGGCATTGCTTTTCCATCTTTTATGCTCAGGATGAGTGGGGAAGAATTTTGCCTTTGCTGCATGCTTATATGATGTCCAGTCCTGATATCCATCACTCTATGTTTTTCTTATCGTATGAGAGGGGAGAACATATTAGGTTGATATTCTCTTCTTATACCCTAAATGGAGCGACCTTGCAGGAGGAGGTTTATCAGGCTTTGAAGAAGATTGTGGAGAATCATCCGTCCTGTGATGTAGTACCTGCTTCTTATGGAAAAGAATTGTGGGCGCATCATCCTGCTAATGCCGTAGTGAGAAATGCATTTGAGATTTCCCGATATCAAGTATATTGCATTCCATATAGCGCATTCCTTAATTTGACATCATTACTCATTATACGTCTATTGGCGGATGATTGCAGCGAAGAGAGCCGTACGTCTGTAGCGCTATATCTGTATATCCAATTGTGCAGATCTTCCCGATTTGTTTCTCTTCATGATTATCTTCATTCACTTCATGTTCCGGATTGTACGGAAAATGTGGAAGAAGAAATGGAGCTTATTAGTTTCTATTGGGAAAGTAATCCGGCAGACGAATTTTTATCTGATATGACGACATTTTGTCTTTGGCAGAAAGAGAGAGAGTCTATTTATTCTACATTGGGAGTTGCAGATGGATTTACGGTTTTGGCCTACACTATTAGAGAGCAATTAGGCTTAACGGATAAAAGTTATTTATACGCTCTTAGCCTCCTTAAAACATGGAGTATTTACACGATAAAATAAATGTAATTTTATGGAAATATTTAGAGAAATACAATTTAACTCTGATGGGATAATGATTATACGATATTCCTATATGCAAATGATTAAATTTGAGGATATTGTTTGTGTCTATACGGATAGATCGTATCTTGTTATTGTTACTAAAGAGAAAGTAAAGAGCCATTTGTTGCAATTTTCCATTAAACAAATGATTGATATTCTTCCTGACAACTTTTGTATTTGCAATCAATCGACTATTGTAAATGTTGATTGTTTGACTGTATGGCAGAAAAGAAAGGATGAGTACTGGGTACAGCTGATTACTGACCATGAATTCAAAGTTTCAAGAAGATGTAAAAATGCACTGAAAGACAAATGGAGATTCATTTACAAGTTGTCGGAAATGGAATGAACTGCAACCGAATAGTATATAAAAACTGACCGAATTGCATATTTGAGGATTGTATATGTCGGATATTTGGTAGTAAGACTTATATTCGCTGACATAGAAAATTATTATTCATTAATTTATGAAACACAATTATATGTTTAAAATGAAATCAATTCTTGTCATATTACTGTTTGCTGTATTTTCGGTGAAATGCTATGCAGATAACTCTGAAAATGCTGTTGATACTACCAAATATATATTTATTCTGGATGATAAAATCATTTCTGCAAAATATATGTTTGATCATTGGAATGAAATAGAATGGGTTACTGCTGCTACTACTATACGTGAGGCTGTATTTAAAACGGCGGGAGAATATAGAGCCCCCTTTTACATGTTTCGCACCCGTAAAGAGGAGGGAGGAAACGAATGAAAAGAATAATAATTTTAACGATGCTTCTTTTTCCATTTATATTGGCATGCTCACAGGGGAAATACCATATAAATGGAATACTAAATAATGACTATAATGGGAAATATGTCAAATTGTTCCAATTTCAGGGGGACACATTGATTACTTCTATTGACTCTGCAAAGGTACAAAAGGGTAAATTCTCTTTTAAAGGTAAAGCTAATGTTGATGAATTCGCCATTGTTACTATAGGGAAATATCCATACGTAAAATCAGTGGAAGTAGTTCTGGAAGAGGGAGATATACGTGTATATATGGATACTGCTTTTGTTGCATCTGGAACATATCTGAATGACCTACACAATTCCTTGACTAGTGAAATAAATCGGCTTTATAAATTATATTATGATTTTGTGGAAAAGAAAGATACAATTGAGAGAAATAAGGCACATGACAATTACCAGAAATTCATATATAATGTAACGATAGAAAATAGATTGAATTTAGTGGGACGGAGATTTATAGCAGATAATAAATCTGCAATTTGGCCACTTGAAAACTTGGTTAAACTCCATGAAAAATTAGAAACTTTACAAAGAAATAATTCTTTGGTAACACAAGCTGATATCAAGGAGTTTCAAGAGTATTGGGATAAAAACGCTGAGCTTGAAAAGGAACAAGCGGGAACAGTTAATTCTCAATACTTTGATTTTGTGTTGCAAGATACACTTGGAATACAAAGGCCTATATCCGAATATGTGGGAAAATCACGTCTGCTTTTTATTGATTTCTGGGCATCTTGGTGTAGTCCTTGCAGGGCAGATATACCTCATATTAAAGAGGTTTACGAAAAGTACAAGGATAGGGGATTAAGTGTCTTGGCAATTTCATTAGATAATAAAAGAACAGCATGGAAAAGTGCATTGAAGAAGCTGAAGATGCCTTGGGGGCAGCTTATAGAAGTAAATGGCACCGATTCGGATTTAGCTAAAGCTTATCAAATAAATGGCGTACCTTATGGTATACTGTTAGATTCGAAAGGGACGATTATAGCGGTTGGACTTAGAGCTCAAAGTTTAGAGGATGTTTTGTTAAAAGAAGGCTTGAAATAACTATAGTGTAATTAAACAGATATTATGTTTATAGAATATATATAATAAATAGAGGAAGCCGAAAATCTAAGAAAGAGTAGGCAATTATTTAATGTTTAGTATGATGAAAAAACTCACAAAAATCAAACTGCATGAGATTGCTGATGCGGAGTTGAACGAACGAGAAATGTGTCGTATTTTAGGGGGAGGTACCCCTGGATGTTGTCAATGTGGTTGCTATTATGCTGGAGAACCTGGGGGATCGAGTACAGGTGCGAACAGTAGTGCTAATGATGCACATGGATATGTTAGTGATGGGAGCGCTCAGCCTTGTTGCCAGACTACAGAGCCTTATGATCCAGGTGTAGTTCCACAGGGTAGTTCGTGTGGTATTCAAAAACCACAAGAAAATCATTGCCTGCTACAGTTTACGTGTTCATAAAATGTATTAGTGAGGAAGAGAACTGATGTTTTTTAGGACAGGTCTCTTCCTTTTTTATTAAAGACTAAATTATGAAAAAAAATTCATTTGTTTTGTTAGGAGTAATCCTGTTAGTCTTCTGCTATAGTTGCATTTTTAAAGGTGATATTTATACAAATAGAATCCCTTTTGTTATCAATCCCTTAGATCGAAATATGGTACTTCAAGTAAAGTTCAATGATAGCACTATGGCTAATATGATATTTGATTCGGGATGTAATCGGTTGGGATTTGCTTTAGATTCTGCCTTTTGCTTAGAATATCCAGATCTTATGGCTGCTTCTTCAGTTGTAAAGGTTGAAGCCGGTGGCTCAGCATGGACGCCTGAATATCACACAAAATTTGCAGAATGCACTTCCCCTCCTACGATGAAATTGGGAGAAATAAATTGTATATATTCTAATTTTGCTGTAGGTAACTTGAAACAGATATGGGGACCTCTTACCGTAGATGGAATCTTTAATATTCCTGCTAATGATTCAACTCATGTATGGGAATTGAATTTTGAACAAAATTATATAGAAATTCATTCCGGTTATGAATTTGTAATGCCCCAAGATTGCTTTATTTTTCCACTTGAGGAAGATAGCCTCTATTTTAAAATAAAGATGCCTATGCACGTAAAATGTGCTAGTGGAGATACATTAACGATTAATCGTTCTTTTCTTATAGATACGGGCGCTGCATATGATATTTGCTTGATGTATCAAACCCCCGAACTTCAATTTTTCAATAAGCAGCAAGATGCAGTTTGGCTTCAATTTGTAGATCGCTATTGCCGACGTTATACTGTGCAAACTACTCTGTTTGACTCTTTTCAAATGGATTCGGTACGCATCTATACATTTGATTTTCCCAATAATGTATCTGATTATGTTTTAGGAACTAACTTCTTGAAACGTTTTAATGTATACTTTGATTTGCCTAACCGCCGAATAGGGTTACAGCCACATAAAAACTACCAACGGGTGGTGAATCCATTAATAAGGAGGTATTATGTGGGGACACGCAATGATTCGCGAGGTCTCCCTTCCATCGTAGATAATATAGCTGATTGTCCTGGTAATCCATATCAAGAGGCAGGTTTTCGTTTGGGAGATATGATTACTCATATAGACACTATAAAAACGGAGACTGCTACAAGAGAAGCGCTTGCTCGTTTGCAGGATGCAGATTCAATTACGTATGGCATCATTCGCGATGGAAAGCCAATGAAGATAGTAGTGCATTTTGATAGGAGTATACCGCAAGGGGATTAATATAATTAAAAATGAATATAGTATGGAAAACAAAGTGAGTGAGTATAATATAGAGGTCGATTATTGCAACGGAGTATTACTTTATAATACGTTGACTAACAAATTGCTGCCTGTCAGTTTTGAAGATTATACTGTAATCGAAACCTTGATGGAACACTTGCCGGAATTTGAAGTGAAATTTCCCGGTTTATATCAGGCTTTCTTGAAATCGGGATTTATAGTACCATTTGATTTTGACGAATTGGCATATATTAAATTACAAAACAAACGAGGTGTTTTTATGAACCGAGATTATCATTTGACTGTCAATCCTACATTAGATTGTAATTTAAAATGTTGGTATTGCTCGGTTTCTTATGCTGGAGCTAAGCATAATAAGGAAAGGATGAGTGATGATATGGTAGAAAGCCTGAAAAAACATATTGAATTCTTGGGAACAAGACAAAAAGCAAATAGTATATTGTTAGATTGGTTTGGTGGAGAACCTCTCATGTATTTTGACGAAATTATTCGAAAGATATCGGATACTGCTTTACGTCTTTCAGAGCAAAACAAATTTGTGTTTAGGCAGCAAATGACTACTAATGCAACTCTTTTGGACGAAGAAAAAATTCGATATATGAAAGATGCTCATTTTCGTTTTTTGCAAATATCTATAGATGGAAATGAATATCGCCAAAATTTAATTAAACATTATGCGAATAAGAGAGGTAGCTATAGGGATGTGATTAGTAATATTAATTTACTTACGGAAATAATCCCTGATATATCTATCTGTTTGCGTATTAATTATGATAGGCAAACATTGAAACATGTAACAGATGTTATAAACGATTTTACAGAACAAAGCAAGAAGTGTATAACGGTTGACTTTCAGCGAGTATGGCAAGTGCCATGTACTGATGAGATGAGGCGCCAATTAGCAAATGTTAAAGCTACCTTCGAAAGTGAAGGTTTTGCATCTCATTTTTGGGCTTATAGACCTCTGACTTTTAAATGTTGTTACGCAGACAATATTAATCACTATGTAGTTAATTACAATGGCAAAATATTTAAATGTACAGCGCGGGATTATGGCGATGAATTGATGATTGGTAACCTGTCGTCTTCTGGTCAGATTCTGTGGAATGATAGCCTCTTAAGTAAAATGTTTGAAAAAAGTGGTTTTGAGAATGATATGTGTGAGAAATGTAAAATGTTACCTATCTGTATGGGACCTTGCATTCAAAAGAATTATGAGAGGCGTATTAATAATCAGCCAGTAGTTTGTATGTATGATAATGTAGAATATAGCTTGTCTTCTTATATAACAGATCAAGCAAAACAAAGACAATTGATCCCACAATGAATACATATATTTCAGTTGATGATATAAAATATCAATTAGCTAATTTACGGCAATTGACATTTGAAGTTACAGATGCCTGTAACCTTAAATGTCAGTATTGTGCATACGGAGAATTTTATAATGATTATGACCAGCGCAGGAATACAGTAATCAATTCGTCAGCAGCCTTAAAACTGATTGACTATTTAGTAGATTATTGGAAATCTGGATATAATATGTCAGCTGTACGAAATGTGTATATAAGTTTTTATGGAGGGGAACCGTTGCTGAATATGAACTTTATCCGAATGGTAGTAGGATATATAGAAAAACTGGATTGTCCGCAACGGACTTTTACTTTTTCTATGACTACAAATGCTATCTTGCTGGAAAAATATATGGATTTCCTTGTTGAGCATAATTTTGTTTTATTAATCAGCCTGGATGGGAATGAACGCAATACTTCATATCGTGTGCACAAAACTGGAGCCCCTGCTTATGAGGATATTATTCGTAATGTGAATGCTTTACGTGGTAAGTATCCCGAATATTTTTTGAAAAATGTCAATTTTAATGCAGTCTTGCATAATCGTAATACAGTAAGTGAAATTTGTCGCTTTTTTGAAACTAATTATCAGAAAATACCTACTATCGGAGAGCTAAACAATGTGGGAATACGGCCTGATAAAGTAGATTTGTTTCGTAAAACTTATCGTAATTCTCATGAAAGTCTGCATCAGGCTGAAAATTATGAAGAGATAGAGGAAAGAATGTTTCTGAAATCGGCAACTTACCAAAGCGTTACTAATTTCGTACATCAGTATAGTGGGTTTGTATTTCGAAATTATACAGATTTATTGTTGGGAAAGGTTCAAAAGACAATTCCGACAGGAACATGTATTCCTTTTGCTAAGCGAATGTTTGTAACTGTTAATGGTAAAATAATGCCTTGTGAACGTATTGGACAGCAATTTTCCTTAGGAAAAGTAACGTCAAATGGTGTGGAGTTAGATTTAGAAGCTATAGTAGAGAAGTATAATGGGTATTATGCCAAAATGGAACCACAATGTAGCAAATGTTATAAAGCAAAATCTTGTATACAATGTGTTTTCAATTTGAATAATCTGGAAAGTAATCCGGTGTGTTATGGATTTACCAGTAAACAAGGATTTGAAGCCTATCGTAAGGTACAAATGGATTTTTTGCGTCAACATCCAGAAGCTTATTATCGAATCATGGAAAAAGTAATAATAGAGTAACTGAAAAGTATAATAATGATAGACATAAATAAAAACTATTGGTTATATGTGCTTCCTCACGTATATTGCTGTATAAAAGAAGCAAAGGCACTATTGTATAATACCTTGAATGGATCAAGCTATGTAACCCATGATTCTTTACTTGTTGATTTGATAAAGTCGTTACAGAAAAAGAGCAATTTAGGGACTATTTCATGTCAAGGAAGAGAGCTAGCCAATTCTCCTTATAAAGAATTTATTATAGAATTTTGTGGCAAAGAAATGGGAGAACTAATAGAGACACAGTTCACTGAAAAACCTGTGCAGATGATGCCTGTATTGAATCTGCAACAGGATATAAAGAAACTGCTACAAGCAGGTGACCGAACAATAGGAGAGGAGGTTTTACCTTATTTGCAAGAGTTGAATATATATATAAATAATTCATGTAAACTAGAATGTCATTATTGTGATAAATATTTCCGGCAATGTCTGTGCTGTACAACACAAGAAACCGTTGAACAAGTAGCAATGCCTTACTCTTTACTTAAGACAATATTATCTCAAATACGATATGGAGCCGTTGGTAAACTCAATTTGATGGGTGGAAATGTCTTTGAATATCCCTATTATATGGCATTGCCTGATATTCTTTCTGGTTTTGGAGAATATGTTCATCTTTGGAATCATTATAGGCATTTTATGATTGATAGTATAGTTTTCCCGACATTTGTTTATCATGTAGTGGTTACTTTTCCTATTATAGAAGTAGCATGGGAAAACTGTTTGCATATTTGTAGAACTCATCAGGCTAAATTTCATTTTTATGTAACAGGAATAGAAGAATATGAGGAAGTTGAAAAGATTGTTGAGCTATATGATATTGATGACTTTGTGATTCACCCTATATATACCTGTAAAAATCTCCTGTTTTTTAAAAAATACATTTATTTGAATGAGAATGATATATTACAAACTAAAATTCCATTTCGGCAGATTTTTATTCATCAAAAAATGAATTCTTATTCTTTTGGAATATTTACTATAATGCCGGACGGGAATGTTTATGCAAATATAAATGCTGTTTCATTAGGGAACATTCATCGAGATTCTTTACTTCAATTGATATATAAAGAGATGCTTACCAATACAGCTTGGTTTAAAATTCGGGATTCTGAACCTTGTTCTGATTGCTTGTTTCAATACTTGTGTCCTTCTCCAAGTAATTATGAAACAATAATAGGTATTTCTAATTTATGTCATGTTGCCAGATAGATAATTTATTGCACTCATGAAATACTCTTTTCCCAATTATATTCAGCTGGATACTATGGATTGTGGTCCATCGTGTCTACGTATGATAGCTAAATATTATGGACGTAGTTATTCCATTCAAAACTTGCGTGAGAAAAGTTATATAACTCGTCAAGGTGTATCTATGCTTGGCATTAGTGAAGCCGCTGAGAGTATTGGTTTTCATACAAGGGGAGTGCGAATTGGTATAGAGCAACTGGTTAATGATATTCCGCTACCTTGTATCCTGCACTGGAATCAAAATCATTTTGTAGTGTGTTATCGTATTAGAAAAAGGAAAAAAAGATATGTCTTCTTTCTATCTGATCCAGCCAAAGGGAAATACGTGATGGATGAAATTGGCTTTAGGACTTGCTGGATTTCGACTAAGGATAAAGGGGATGAGAAGGGAGTGGCTTTAATAATCAATCCTTCTTCTGAATTCTACGAATATGAAGATGATAAAGAAAATCTAAGTAAGAACTTAAGTTATTTTCTACGCTATCTCATCCCTTATAAATCACAAATAATACAATTGGTGATAGGAATGTGTTTAGGAAGTCTTTTTTCTTTGATTTTTCCTTTCTTGGCTCAAGCAGTAGTAGATCAAGGCATCGGTTATGGCAATCTAAACTTAATTTCTTTGATTCTGATTGCTCAATTGATACTTTCCATAACACAGACTGGAGTCAGTTTTCTGCAAAGTTGGATTACTCTGCATATGAATACACGCATTAGTATTGCTTTAATTTCTGATTTTCTAACTAAGTTGATGAAACTTCCAATTCACTTCTTTGATACGAAAAATATTGGAGACATAATGCAACGTATCGGTGATCATGGTCGTATTCAGTCTTTTATGGCAGGAGCTACTTTATCTTCTGTTTTCTCTTTCTTTAATTTTTTTGTGTTTGCATTTATACTTGCTTATTATGATCTGACTATTTTAACCGTATTTTTAGCGGGAAATACATTGTATACACTTTGGATCCTTTTTTTTATGCGTTATCGCAGAAAATTGGATAATGCTCGATTTGTTCAATCTTCAGTTAATCAAAGTAATATGGTGCAGATGATTACAGCTATGCAGGATATAAAATTGAATAATTGTGAGAAGCTGCAACGCTGGAAATGGGAAGGAATACAAGTAAAACTTTTTAAAATTAGTATTAAAAGTACTGCTTTAGGACAATGTCAGCAATTGGGAGCTATCTGTTTTAGTCAAACCACGGGTTTGTTTATTTCTTATCTATCCGCTAAAGCGGTTGTTGAGGGGGATATTACACTGGGAATGATGATGTCTATTAGTTATATAATTGGACAACTGTCGGGCCCTATTAGTCAAGTGATTAATTTTGCTCAGTCTTTGCAAGATGCTAAGATTAGTTTGGAACGTCTCAACGAAATTCATAATAAAGAGGATGAAGAACAGGAAATAGCTAACAAAATAAATGTGCTTTCAGGGAAAGAGACTCTTCGGATGGAGAATGTTTATTTTAGCTATGATGGTGCAGATAGAGACTATGTTTTGGAAAATTTGAATATAGTAATTCCACAGAACAAGATGACAGCTATTGTGGGGGCTAGTGGTAGTGGTAAAACCACTATTGTTAAGTTGTTTTTAGGCTTTTATTCTCCTAATAGAGGGGCGGTTAAAATAGGGACAATGGATTTGAATGAACTGAATCCACATTTATGGAGGCAACACGCAGGTGCTGTAATGCAAGATGGCTTTATATTTTCGGATACTATTGCTCGTAATATTGCAGTAGGTGAGGAAGAAGTTGATAAGCAGAAACTGCTTTATGCTGTGGAAACTGCTAATATTCGAGATTTCATAGAATCACTTCCTTTAAAATATAATACAAGAATCGGTATGGAAGGAAATGGGATTAGTCAAGGACAACGGCAGCGTTTATTGATAGCTCGTGCTGTATATAAGAATCCTCAATATTTATTCTTTGATGAGGCAACAAATGCCTTAGATGCTAATAATGAAAGGGAAATATTGAATAGTCTTGATAAATTCTATAAAGGTAAAACAGTTGTAATTGTAGCTCATCGACTTAGTACTGTTCAGAATGCAGATAATATAATTGTGCTCCATAAAGGAAAAATTGTGGAACAAGGTACACATCAGGAACTTATTAAATTAGAAGGTACATATTATACATTAATCAAGAATCAGTTAGAATTGGGTCTGTAATGCTTGAGGAAAAGAGGGACATAGAATTGAGGAGTGACGAGGTGCAGGAAGTTTTAGGCGAAGTTCCTACTTGGCTATTGCGCCGTGGAATTTCTCTTGTGGCTGTTATAGTTATACTAATTTTGTTAGGTAGTGCATTCTTTAAATATCCTGATGTTGTTACGTCTTCGGTGTTTCTGACAAGTACAAATCCGGCTATAAGTATTGTGGCAAAATCTTCTGGAAGGATATTGGAACTATATATTGATGATAATCAGTGTGTCAAAGAAGGCGATGTTCTAGCTGTGATAGAGAATAGTGCAAAGACTAAAGACATTGCATATTTGAAGAAGTATTTATTATCGATTAATTCATTGGACTCAATAGATTCATTACCGGTTAAAGATTTGAAAGTAGGTAATCTACAAGCACTTTATTCCTCATTTTATCTCACCCTTTCTGAATATATTCGGTTCAAAGAGGAACAATACTATTTATTAAAAATCAAATGGACTCAAGAGAAGTTAAAACAATATAGAATGTCATATCAAGATATACTACGTCAGAAAGTACTTGTTGAACAACAATTTGAGATAGTGCAAAAGCAATATAAAAGAGATTCTGTCTTGTGCTCACAAAGGTTGTGGTCTGAGGAAAACTTGGAGAATAGCTATAATAACTATTTGCAGGGAAAACTTTCTTTGGAAAATATACTTGCGACTTTAAACAATATGCAATTGCAAATAATACAAATGTGTGAGTCTTTATCGGATATGGAATTTCAATATTCAGAAAAGAAAAATGGGTTGGACATTCAAATAAATACCTACGTTACACAACTAATTACTGAAATTCAAAATTGGGAATTGAATTATGCTGTTGTAACTCCAATATCTGGTAAGGTAATTTTTACGCAGTATTGGAGTAAAAATCAGAATGTAGCTGCAGGTGAACAGGTATTCAATATTATACCCAATAAAGCAGGTACGCTCATGGGTAAAGCATTATTGCCTGCTCAACGTTCTGGAAAAGTAAAGGTAGGACAGACGGTAAATATACACTTTAGTAATTTTCCAGACAATGAATTCGGATTTGTGAAGGGAGTAGTGGGAAATATATCTTTAGTGCCTTCAAAGACAAAAGAAGAAAATAATTATGTTGTTGAAATCAATTTGCCTGGTGGACTTGTCACGTCTTATCATAAGGAACTGCCTTATCTTCCTGAAATGGGAGGGACGGCGGAGATTGTTACAGATGATTTATCCCTTTTGGAGAGATTTATTTTGCCTATTAAAAGAATATTAAAGGAAAACTTATGAACCAGAGACAAGAATTATTGAATCGAATTATTCATCATTTGATATTGAATGCTAGTTTTACCAGGAATTTAGGACTGTTAGATGGAAAAATGGGAATCTGTATCTTTTTCTATCTTTATGCGAGACAGACGGGTAGCAAGTTATATGAAGAATTAGGAGGATATCTTTTGGATGAGATTTATAAAGAGATTGCTCAATCGGCTTCAATCGGTTTTGCTAAGGGGTTGTGTGGAATTGCCTGGGGAATTGAATATCTGATACAAAATAATTTTGTGGAAGCCGATAGGGATGAAGTTTTGGAGGAACTTGATCTGAAAATTTTAGAGAAGGATGTAACTCGTATTAAGGATTTTTCATTGGATAATGGACTGAAAGGAATTGCTTATTATGTAATTAATAGATATTATAAAAGAATAAATCCTCATGAACTCATAAATAAAGAATATATCAATAGTTTGATTTGCGCATTGAAGCAGAATAAAGAAGATGAAGAAGCAGGGATGTTGGTAAATAAGTTGTCTAAAGTGTGGGATGGAGAAATTATAAGTGATCGGGAAACAATATTAGAGGTAATAGTAGATAAAACGACTTATACTTCAAAAACATTGTTCAATACTCATAGAGAAATAGGTATTCGCAAAAATGGATATACAGGCATTGCACTTAAATTGATATTCGAGAATCATGAAAAGTAAAATATATATATTAGAGAAGGCCAGTAGAGCAATGGATTATGGAATCGGAACTTATGTGAAGCAGCTGACGGACTGCTTGCTATCTTCTAAAATGGATTTTTGTGTGGTCCATCTTTATGCTGATTGTCTGGAAACAACGATTATAGAGAAAGGTGGATATCAACAAATATCAATACCTACCCCTTATAGCAATATTGCTGCATGCTTACAATATTATTCGCGTAATGCAGCTTACTTACTCAAAACACTAATAACAGAAGACGGTGATACCAGAATTATTTTTCATTTGAATTTTCTGCCTGATAATAATCTTGTAAAATATTTGAAGCACCTTTTTAAATGTCATATTGTATTGACTGTACATTATACTAACTGGAGTTTCAGTCTGTTAGGCGATTTTGGTTTATTGAAGCGTGTAATGGATAAAAAGAGAAGTAAACTTACTCAGTCGGAGAAACAAATAGTAGATGAAATAAAGGAGTATAAGATGATGATGAAGCGGTGTGATCTGATTATTTGTGTTGCGCGACATACATTAAAAGTATTACAAGAATTAAATTGTATTGGTACTTCTAAGGCTTGTGTAATCAACAATGGAATAGCGGATTGTTATCTTAAAAGAGGGAAAGAGAAGACTTTACGGCAAAAATATCATATAGAGGATGATGAACAAGTCATTATATTTGCAGGGAGGCTTGATGAAATAAAAGGAGTTCCTTTTCTTATTAGAGCTTTTGAGCGTGTATTGGTTGATTATCCTAAAAGTCGGTTGATTATTGCAGGGGATGGTGATTTTAATGAATGTCTCAGGGGAACAAAAAAAAGTTGGCCAAGAATTACATTCACGGGGAGAATTGATAAAAAGCAGTTATATGAGCTTTATACAATTGCTAATGTTGGTGTAGTTTGTTCTATTCATGAGGAATTCGGATTAGTGGCTGTTGAAATGATGATGCATGCTTTGCCATTGGTTGTCACTGATACTAGTGGGCTTGGTGAGCTTGTTGTTAATAATGTTTCCGGTTTAAAATCTCCGATAAAGCGTATTAAAAGAAGACGTAGTCCGGATGTTAAAGTTCTTTCAGAGCAAATTATAAAGTTGCTGGATTCTAAGACGTTTGCACGGCAACTTGGGGAGAATGCGAGAAAGCGTTTTTTAGAGAATTATGTTCTTGAAGTGTTTAGAGAGAAAATGGTGGCGCAATATAAGACGTTGCTTGGGGTATAGTTTTCTTCCTTTTATTAAAGAATAAATTATGAAAAAAAGTTCATTTGTTTTAGTAGGTGTAATCTTATTGGCTTTCTGTTATAGTTGCATTTTTAAAGGCGACGCCTGTGCAAATAGAATCCCTTTCGTTATCAATTCTTTAGATCGAAAAATGGTACTTCAAGTAAAGTTCAATGATAGTACTATGGCTAATATGATATTTGATTCGGGATGGAATCGGTTGGGATTTGCTTTGGATTCTGCCTTTTACTTAGAACATCCAGATCTTATGACTACTTCTTCAGTTGTAAAGGTTGAAGCCGGTGGCTCAGCATGGACGCCTGAATATCACACAAAATTTGCAGAATGCACTTCCCCTCCTACGATGAAATTGGGAGAAATAAATTGTATATATTCTAATTTTGCTGTAGGTAACTTGAAACAGATATGGGGACCTCTTACCGTAGATGGAATCTTTAATATTCCTGCTAATGATTCAACTCATGTATGGGAATTGAATTTTGAACAAAATTATATAGAAATTCATTCCGGTTATGAATTTGTAATGCCCCAAGATTGCTTTATTTTTCCACTTGAGGAAGATAGCCTCTATTTTAAAATAAAGATGCCTATGCACGTAAAATGTGCTAGTGGAGATACATTAACGATTAATCGTTCTTTTCTTATAGATACGGGCGCTGCATATGATATTTGCTTGATGTATCAAACCCCCGAACTTCAATTTTTCAATAAGCAGCAAGATGCAGTTTGGCTTCAATTTGTAGATCGCTATTGCCGACGTTATACTGTGCAAACTACTCTGTTTGACTCTTTTCAAATGGATTCGGTACGCATCTATACATTTGATTTTCCCAATAATGTATCTGATTATGTTTTAGGAACTAACTTCTTGAAACGTTTTAATGTATACTTTGATTTGCCTAACCGCCGAATAGGGTTACAGCCACATAAAAACTACCAACGGGTGGTGAATCCATTAATAAGGAGGTATTATGTGGGGACACGCAATGATTCGCGAGGTCTCCCTTCCATCGTAGATAATATAGCTGATTGTCCTGGTAATCCATATCAAGAGGCAGGTTTTCGTTTGGGAGATATGATTACTCATATAGACACTATAAAAACGGAGACTGCTACAAGAGAAGCGCTTGCTCGTTTGCAGGATGCAGATTCAATTACGTATGGCATCATTCGTGATGGAAAGCCAATGAAGATAACAGTACATTTTGATAGGAGCATACCGCAGGGGGATTAATATAATATAGAATGGATATAGTATGGAAAACATAGTGCTTGTCTTACCTAAGTTTCCCTGGGGGCCTATTAATTCTCAATATTGTAGAGCTTCAGTTTGTTATACAGTGTTTTGCGATCTATTCCTAAGAGTTGCGCTGCCCGACTCTTGTTATTTCCCGTTTGCCGCAATGCTTCGATTATCTGCTGTTTCTCTGTTTCCTCATTGCGCAGAGGCAGACCGATATGGGTATGAACCGGTTCGTGAAGTTCGCTCAATTCGTTCGGAGTAATGAGTTTGCCTTGTGCTAAAAGAGTGGCACGTCGCACGATGTTCTTCATTTGACGGAGATTACCGGGCCAGTGATACTCCAGAAGAGCTTTGGATGCTGCATCATCAAAACCAATCAACTGTTTGTCCAGTTCCCGATTGGCTTGGTCGAGGAAGAAGTTGGCAAAAAGAAGGATGTCTTCACGGCGGTCTTTCAGTTCAGGCATACGTAAGGTGAACTCATTGATACGGTGAAACAAATCCTGGCGGAAAGTTCCTTTCTCAATGGCCTGCTCCAGGTCTTCATTTGTAGCCGAAACCAAACGTATATCTACAGTGATTTCCTTATTGGAACCTACCGGACGGATTTTTCGTTCCTGCAAGGCGCGCAACAGTTGTATCTGCACTTCATAACTGAGATTGCCTATTTCATCCAGAAAGATAGTTCCCCCGTTGGCGGCAACAAAGGCACCCGTCTTGTCCGTCAGCGCTCCGGTGAACGAGCCTTTTACGTGCCCGAAGAATTCCGATGCGGCAAGTTCTTTAGGAATCGAGCCGCAATCAATAGCGACGAAAGCTTGACCGGCACGCTTGCTGAGTTGATGGATGCGGTGAGCCACATATTCTTTTCCCGTTCCGCTGGCGCCATTGATGAGTACCGACATGGTGGTGGGCGCAACCAGCTTCACATAATTATATAATTGCTTAGCAGCATCGCTTTCCCCTTCCAGATAATCAGAAGAAGAGGGAGAAGAAGTGCCTCCGGAGGCTTGTGGACGGGTGTTGTTTCCTTTTTCGGAACAGACGGCCTGTTTGGGTGAAACAGATGGCTGCTTCATCGCTTCGCCTATTTTCTTCAGGAGTTCGTCCGGATTCACCGGTTTGGCAACGTAATCGCTGGCGCCTAATTTCATCGCTTGCACGGCCGACTGGATATCGGCATAGCTCGTCATCATGATGAGCGGAATGGACATGCCTTGGGTGACCAGCCACTTCAATAGATCGATGCCGTCCTTGTCGGGCAGACGCAGGTCGGACAAAATCAAGTCGGCACCCTCCGTCTCCAGATGTTTCTGAGCGCGGGCGATACTGCTGACAGAAGCCACTTGGAAGCCTTTCTTGCTCAACCAGGTTTTCAGCATCATGCCGTAAGTAATGTCGTCTTCAACGATGAGTATGGATTTCATTGCCTTATCTTTTGTCTCTTTTAAGACACAAAGGTAAACCGTTTTGTCTGAAAATCGTATATTTGCAAACTTAATTTAAATAAAAAGCGTTATGAAGAGGAATTTCATCGTATTATTAACCATACTGATTTGCAGCGTCACAGCTTGCCAGTCGGGACAAAAGAAAGATAGAAACATGGATAAAGAAACTAAATTGAAGATTGAAACATCTGCAGGCGACATCATTGTGAAACTGTATAACGAGACGCCGCAGCACCGTGATAATTTCATCAAACTGGCGGAAGAGGGTACGTATGAGGGTACATTGTTCCACCGTGTCATCAAGGATTTTATGATACAGGCGGGTGATCCCGAATCGAAGAACGCTCCGAAAGGCAAGATGCTGGGTGCGGGTGATGTAGGTTACACTATTCCGGCTGAGTTCGTTTATCCGAAGTATTTCCATAAGAAGGGTGCTTTGTCCGCTGCACGTCAGGGGGACAATGTGAATCCGAAGAAGGAGTCTTCCGGTTGCCAGTTCTATATCGTTACGGGCAAGGTGTATAATGATACTACTTTGCTGGGAATGGAGAACCAGATGAACCAGAACCGTCTGACAAATGTGTTCAACGCTCTGGCGCAGAAGCATATGAAGGAGATTTATAAGATGCGTAAGGAGAATGACCAGGATGGTCTGATGAACTTGCAGGATACGCTGTTTGCACAGGCTGAGGCTGAAGTGGCCAAGCAACCGGAATTTCACTTTACACCGGAACAGGTGAAGGCTTATACTACGGTAGGCGGTACTCCGCATCTGGATGGTGAATATACTGTGTTTGGCGAAGTTGTTGAGGGCATGGATATAGTGGATAAGATACAAGCCGTGAAGACTGACCGTAGCGACCGCCCGGAAGAGGATGTGAAGATTAAAAAGGTGGTAGTGTTGGACTAAAGTTTTGTCTGTTCAAATCTGTGCAGAAATGAATTATTTCACCACAGAGGACGCAGAGGGCGCAGAGGTTATAATTATCTCTGAATTAAAAGTATAAAAACTCTGTGTCCTCTGCGTCCTCTGTGGTGAAAAGAATCATAACTTAATAGAAAGGCATCATTTCCTCTGTCAGCTTACAACTCCTAATCTTATGAAGATAAATAAACTAACCCTTGATAACGGACTGCGTCTGGTGCACTGCGAAGACCTTAGCACGCAGATGGTGGCATTGAATATCGTCTATGATGTGGGCGCCCGTGATGAGCATCCCGATCATACCGGTTTTGCCCATTTGTTTGAGCACCTGATGTTCGGAGGTTCAGTGAACATCCCTGATTATGATGCTCCTTTGCAGTCGGCGGGTGGTGAGAATAATGCCTGGACGAACAATGACATCACGAACTATTACCTCACTGTCCCAAAATCAAACGTAGAGATTGGCTTCTGGCTGGAAGCTGACCGTATGTTGGAGCTGGCATTCAGCGAGCAAAACCTTGAAGTGCAGCGCGGTGTGGTTATGGAGGAGTTCAAACAGCGTTGTCTGAACCAGCCTTACGGAGACGTGGGACATCTCATCCGTCCGTTGGCTTACCGGGTGCATCCGTATCGCTGGCCGACTATCGGCAAAGACCTGTCGCACATTGAGCAAGCCACGCTGGAGGAAGTGAAAGAGTTCTTCTTCCGCTTTTATGCGCCCAACAATGCTGTGCTGGCCGTCACCGGAAATATATCATGGGAAGAAGCGGTAAGGTTGACCGAGAAGTGGTTCGGTTCTATTCCCCGCAGGGATGTTCCGGTAAGGCAATTGCCCCGCGAAGCCGTACAAACGGAAGCGCGCAGACTGACGGTAGAGCGCCCGGTTCCTTTGGATGCACTCTTTATGGCTTATCATATGTGCAGCCGTGAACATCCTGATTATTATGCGTTCGACATCCTGTCGGATATTCTCAGTAACGGGCGTTCCAGCCGTTTGAGCCGTCGCCTGGTGCAGGAGCAGAAATTATTCTCCAACATCGATGCCTATATCTCGGGCACACGTGATGCGGGATTGCTGCACATCAGTGGAAAACCGGCGGCAGGCGTATCGCTGGAAGAGGCTGAGGCTGCTGTACGCCGGGAGCTGGAGGAGTTGCAGCAAACGGAGATAGAGGAACAGGAACTGGAGAAGGTGAAGAACAAGTTTGAGTCCACACAGATTTTTGGAAATATCAACTACCTGAATGTTGCCACAAACCTGGCATGGTTTGAACTTACCGGACAGGCGGAAGATATAGACCGCGAAGTGGAGCGGTATCGCGCCGTGACGGCGGAGCAACTGAAAAAGGTGGCACAACAGGCTTTCCGGGAGGAAAACTCGGTGGTGCTGTATTATAAGAAGGAACAGTGAACGTATGGTTGTACTTCACTCTCAATAACTAAACATTCATGAAGAAACTGATAGATACGTATAAAGGTCATTATAAAGCGTTGTTTTATTTGGGGCTCCCTATTGTCATCGGCCAGTTAGGGGTCATTATCCTCGGTTTTGCCGATACCCTGATGGTGGGGCATCACAGTACGGCGGAGCTGGCAGCCGCTTCTTTCACCAATAATCTTTTTACTCTCTGCATCATTTTCAGCACAGGCTTCTCTTACGGGCTGACACCGGTAGTCGGTGAGTTCTACGGTAACCGCCGGTTCATGGAAGCCGGACAGGCTTTGCGTTCCAGTTTGCTTGCCAATGTGCTGGTGGCTCTGTTGCTGACACTTATCATGACCGTAGTCTACTTCAACGTAGAGCGTATGGGGCAGCCCGAAGAACTGATTCCCCTGATAAAGCCCTACTACCTTATATTATTGGCATCGTTGGTATTCGTCATGCTTTTCAATGGCTTCAAGCAATTCACCGATGGCATCACCAATACGCAGACAGCCATGTGGGTGCTTCTCGGCGGAAATGCACTGAATATTGTGGGTAACTATGCGCTGATTTACGGAAAGTTCGGTCTTCCGGAGTTGGGACTATTGGGTGCGGGCATCAGTACGCTGTTCTCACGTATCGTCATGGTCATTGCTTTTGCGTTTATTGTGTTCCGCAGCCGCAGGTTTCTGAGGTATAAATTGGGATTCTTCCGTCTGGGATGGTCGAAGGAAATGTTCAGAAGGCTCAATGCGCTTGGCTGGCCTGTAGGTTTGCAGATGGGGATGGAGACGGCTTCATTCAGCCTCAGCACCATTATGGTGGGGTGGCTGGGTACCATCGCTTTGGCTTCCCATCAGATAATGCTTACCATCTCCCAGTTCACTTTTATGATGTTCTATGGTATGGGAGCGGCGGTTGCCGTTCGGGTCAGCAACTTCAAGGGGCAGAATGATATGGTGAATGTCCGTCGTTCGGCGTATGCCGGTTTTCATCTGATTATGGCAATGGCGGTGGTGCTTCTGAGCATTGTGTTCCTGTTTCGCAACCGGGTGGGAGGTTGGTTCACGGATAGCGTGGAGGTTTCCGCTATGGTGTCTTCCTTGTTCCTGCCGTTCCTGGTCTACCAGTTTGGCGACGGCCTGCAAATCAGCTTTGCCAATGCCCTGCGCGGTATTGCGGACGTAAAACCTATGATGATCATTGCATTTATTTCCTATTTTGTTATATCTTTGCCCGTAGGATATTTATGTGGTTTCGTGCTGGGATGGGGCACGGTCGGTGTCTGGATGGCGTTCCCGTTCGGACTGACGAGTGCGGGCATCATGCTCTGGCTGCGGTTCCGCTATAAGACGAGATGAAGAAAAAGTGACAGGATATGAATAACGTCTCCAAGAAGAAAATAGCCGCCGGTTACGCTGTTCTGCTGGCCGTTCTGCTTTATTCCCTGTTCTTCGTGCACAGGGAGATGGAGAACCTTATGAGTTCCGACAACAATGATATCCTGCGGACAGATAGCCTGATAGGGCTTCTGCGGGAGAAAGATGCCAATACTGTCCGCCTGCTGCGCACACTGAGTGAGGCGAATGAGAACATGATTTCCGCTCATGAGGTGGAGCAAATCATTGCCGAGCAGGACACCATCATCACCCAGCAGCGTGTGCAACGCCGGGTTACCGCCCGCCGGGACACAGTCGTGACGCAACCCAAGAAAAAAGGTTTCTTCCGTCGTCTGGGCGAAGTCTTTGTGCCGCCCAAGAAAGATAGTGCCGTCCAGGTGCAGACTGTCCTTGAAGTAGCCACCGATACCATTCTCGATGCTTATAATCCTGTTGACTCCCTGCACGAGAAGTTGCGCATTGCCGCCCGCCAGAAGAAGGAAACCAATAACATCGTGCAGCGCCGCAAGCGGAATCTGCAACGTCTTGACCATGCGCTTACTGCCCGTATCGACAGCCTGCTGAAAGGCTATGAACAGGAAACCCTGCTACGTGCCCGCGAAGAAGCCGAGTTTCAGAAAGCGGTGCGCCATCGTTCCGCAGCAATCATTGCAAGCATTGCTGCGGGTTCCGTGGTGCTGTCCGTAATCTTCCTTATCATGATTTGGCGCGACATCACCCGTAGCAACCGTTACCGCAGTCAACTGGAAGAAGCCAACCGCTTCGCCGAGGAACTGCTTGCCTCCCGCGAAAAACTGATGCTTGCCATCACCCACGACTTCAAAGCCCCTTTAGGCTCTATCATGGGGTATGCCGACCTGCTCTCCCGTCTCACTGTAGACGAGCGGCAACGTTTCTATCTCGACAATATGAAGACCTCTTCGGAACACCTTCTGAAACTGGTGACCGACTTGCTCGACTTCCACCGCCTCGATCTGAATAAAGCCGAGATTAACCGTGTCACCTTCCATCCCGCACGCCTGCTGGAAGAGGTGTATGTCAGTTTCGAGCCGTTGACTTCTGCCAAAGGTCTTTCTCTGAAGTGCGATATAGACCCGGAATTGAAAGGAGCATTTATCAGCGACCCGTTACGTCTACGCCAAATAGTCAACAATCTGCTTTCCAATGCGGTGAAATTCACCTCGGAAGGGGGCATTACGCTGGCGGCTTGTTTTGTGCCGAAGGGTGACGCTGCTTTTCCCGGAAATCACTTGAAACTCTCCGTCATCGATACGGGAAAGGGGATGGAGCCGGATGACCGTGAACGCATCTTCCAGGAGTTCACCCGCTTGCCGGGAGCACAGGGTGAGGAAGGTTTCGGACTGGGGTTGTCTATCGTCCGTATGTTGGTGCAGCTGCTCGAAGGGCGGATTGAGGTGGAAAGCAAACTTGGAGAAGGAAGTACGTTTACGTTGCGGATGCCGCTGTATCCGGTAGGAGGAGAAGTTGCGGGTGGAGAGTTGAGAGTGGAGAGTTCTGTGCAGCATGATGGCGCAGCCTCCGACAGTGCAGTCAACTCTCCACTCTCCACTCTCCACCCTTCACTCAACAAACTTCTTCTTATTGATGACGACCGCATCCAACTCACGCTTACAGCCGCCATGCTCTCGCAGAGTGGTATAACTTCCGTCACTTGCCTGCAACTGGACGAACTGCTGGAAGCTTTGCGCACAGATACTTTTGATGTCTTGCTGACGGATGTACAAATGCCTGCAATAAATGGTTTCGATCTGTTGAAACTGTTGCGTGCCTCGAATATCCCGCAAGCCAGAAACATTCCTATGATTGCCGTCACCGCCCGCAGTGATATGCAGCGTGAAGAGTTTCTGCAACATGGTTTTGCCGGGTGCTTGCACAAGCCGTTTACGGTGCATGAACTGATTCGGGAAATAGAGAGTGGAGGAGGAGAAGTTGAGAATGGAGAGTTGAGAGTGGAGAGTTCTGTGCAGCATGATAACGCAGCCAACTCTCCGCTAAATAAGGCTTTAGCCTTTAAGGCTCTCACCGCCTTTTCCGGTGATGACCCCGATGCTGCCAAATCTATCTTGGAGAGTTTTGTGACGGAAACACGGTTGAATGCGGATCGCCTGCGTCAAGCGCTGGAAGGTGAAGATACGGACGGTGTTGCGGCTATGGGGCATAAGATGCTGCCTTTGTTTACACTATTGGGTGCTGACGAACTTGTGGTTTTATTGAAAGATCTTGAAGCCTCCCGTGGAGTGCCTTTCTGTGAGGAGATAAAGGAGAAATCTCTTTTGGTGCTCACTTTTGTAGAAGAAGCGGTGACGCAGGCGGAAAAACTTTATTAGCAGACAACTTGTCCCCTTGTCAACTACTTTATTCCTTCTCACTTCGTCTGTTTGAACAGCCCCTTCCTCTGCTTCTCCGGCAGTTTGAAGTATTGTCTGAGAAAAAGCTTATGCTTATATACAGTTGTAGCCACCTCCATAATCTGGTCTCTCAGTTCAAGTATCTGTTCCCGGTATCGGTCCGGTGCCGAATGGATGGTATTGATGATGCTGTCCGCCCGGCTTATCAGCCTCTCCGGCACATCTACCATCTTCTGTATTTCCTCATCTTCTTTTTTCGGTTCGAACGCCTTGTTTCGGTACTGGATGAACTTGTTGATTGCATCCGCCGACTCCCCCAGTAGATTCATTGCCGTATTATAAGCCGTGAGTACCTTCCGTATGCCCGCCACACGGATATTCTGACTTGTCAGTTCCAGCGTGTAATACACCAGGTCGTTGCTTTTCCCGTTCGCCAATATTCGTTGCCTGGCGTTGACAAGCCTCTGCAACGTGTCCTGCCGCGTATATAGCGCCAGCGAATCCCGCCAGTAGAACACCGGTACAGACCTTTGTTCGTCATACGTCCCCGTGTCAAACTCCTCATACGTCAGCGGACGCTCACGAAACTGAAACAACGGGTCGAAAGGCATATGCGTTTTTAGCAGCGTGTCCGACGGCAACTTGCAAAAGCGATGGTTGGGCGAAGGCACAAATTTGTAATCTTCTACAAAACCCGCTCCCCATGTAGGGTCGAACATATACCATTTTCCTTCTATCCGGACAGCGCACCACTGATGAGGGTCGGGCAGCAAAGTGCCGTTTTGCCGGTTGTAGCCGTTGATGATATATGCTTCCATCCCCGCTTCCTGCACCAGCGTTTTGAAGATTAACGTATATTCCTGACAGACACCTTTGCGCTCTGACAGTATTTTTTGTATCTCTTTCGCTTCGTCCGTCTCTTCGCTTTTCGGAGTATAAGTTATATACACGTTGTACTTAATATTTCTTGAAACCCAGGTGTAGATGGCGCGCGCCAACTGATCTTCCGTTTTGAGGTACTGCTTCATGTAAGCTACGAGTGAAGCAACACTGCGTCCTGCCGCTTCGGGTGCCGCCATTGCTACAGAATCAGGGAAGGTAAGTTGTTCGGTAGGAGGGATATCCGGAGATGATTTTGTAGCAGGCAGGGACAGGGATGTTGTGGCGGATGCATAAACATCTTGTCGTGCGGAGAACAATCTGCCGAACGGAAGAAGCATGAAGATGCTTATTATCCACGCAATAAGTCTGCTGTTAGAATACTGGGACATACCTGCTATTTCTATGTTGTCGGCGACAAAGGTAAACGATATTCTTATAATCGGCAAGAAAAAATATTGAAAAAGAGCCAAACATAAGAATCTTTTTATGTAAGCAAATGCGATGCTGCTTTCATGTTTTTATTATCTTGTGGCCATATTGCATGAAAACGTCCCTCTGTCTGGAATATGAGATTAATATAAAACACTTCCGTTTATTCTTAAAATAAACAGCCCGAAACGTCCGCTTTTTTGGCTTTTTTTCTTTATGGGGAACTAAATGTCGGGAGAATTTGTTTACTTTGTAACGATTTAAACACTGACTATCGAATGATGCCCTCATGAGAAGAAAATGGATAAAATGGGTAGTGTGGATACTGCTCACCCCTGTTATACTATTTGTAATACTGATGGTATTGCTTTACGTGCCTCCTGTACAAAACCTGATACGGAAACAGGCCACTGCCATCGCATCCGAGGCTACGGGCATGGATATATCCGTAGAGCGGATAGACCTCCGTTTCCCGCTGAACCTGTTGGTGCGTGGTGTGAAGGTCATTCAGCCTGTGCAAGCTGACAAACAAATAGCTTCCGCCCCCGGCGATACCCTTGCCGTGCGGCAAACTCCCGACACCCTGCTGTTGCTCGAAAGCCTGAACGTGCGCGTGCAGGCATGGCCCCTGATACGCGGACAGGTGGAAGTGGACGAAGTTACCTTGAACGGCATTTCCGTGAATTCCGCCAATCTGATAGAAGGTATGCAACTGAAAGGTGTGCTGGGGCGCTTCTTCCTCGAAAGCCACGGTATTAACCTGAAGACGGAAGATGCCGTACTCAACCGCATAGAACTGAGCGACACCCATATGCTGGTAGTGATGAACGACACCACTGCTTCCGAACCGGACACCACTACCACTGCCCTCAACTGGAAAGTGGCCCTTCACAAGCTGGCGCTGAAAAACGTCTCCGTAGACCTGCAAATGCCTCTCGACTCTATGAGTCTCAATGCCCGCCTGGGCGAAGCGGAAATAGATGATGCCACCGCCGACCTCGGACGCCAGGCCTATGGTTTCAGACAATTCCAGCTTAGCGGTACATCCGTGAATTATGATACCGGAAACCGGCTTGGCAATGCACTGAACAGTCTTATCGATACAGGCAGCCTTTCAGACCCCGACAGTACTTCCGTGACTCCAGCACCGGGTTTTGATGCTTCGCACATCGCCTTGCGGGATATACGCGTCAGCATTGATTCCGTACTTTATGCCGGACATGACATCAACGCCGTTATCCGTGAATTCTCCATGAACGAGCGTTCCGGTTTAAGCATCACCTCACTTACGGGCCGGGTATTTGCCGACTCCACCGTGATACAAGTGCCTTTCTTAAAGCTTCTCACCCCGCACAGTGAGATGGATTTCACTGCGCAGACCTACTGGGAGCTGGTCGACATCCCCACTACCGGACGACTGACTGCCCGTTTCAATGCCCGCATCGGCAAACAGGATGTAATGCTCTTCGCCGGCGACCTTCCCGAAACTTTCAAGGAAGCCTATCCTTTCCGTCCCCTCGTCATCCGTGCCGGAACGGAAGGTAATCTCAAGCAGATGCAGATTTCCCGCTTCAACATCGACCTGCCGGGAGCTTTTACCCTCGACGGCGGCGGCGAAATGTGGAACCTCACCGATAGTCTGACCCGCAACGGGAACATAGATTTCGACATCCGCACGCAGAATCTGAACTTCCTTACCGGGCTGACGGGTGTCACCCCCGACGGTTCCATCGTGGTGCCGGACAGTATGCATCTGAAAGCGCGCCTCATCATGGATGGCCCTAAATATGATGCCACCCTGAAATTACAAGAGCGTGAAGGTATGCTGAACCTGCTGGCTCACTATAACACCGCTACCGAAGTCTACCAGGCAGACCTTAATGTAGATGCTTTGCAATTGCATCATTTCCTGCCCAAAGATTCTATCTACACTCTCTCGGCAAAGGTTGCCGCCAAAGGTAAAGGGCTTGACCCTGCCAATCATCGCACTACGGCTGCTTTGAAAGCTTCTCTTGGTGAGTTGCAGTACGGTCGTTGGAACATCTCCGGCATCGACCTGACCGCAGGATTGAAATCCGCCCTCGCCACCGTAAATCTGACGAGTGACAATCCGCTGCTGAAGATGCAGGCAAATGCCGATATGCGTCTGGATCGCAAGTATCTGGATGGTAAACTCGATATGAATGTAGAGGAAGTTGGTCTGCATGAGTTGGGCATCTCTCCTAAACCATTGCAACATCCTTTTGCTTTCACTCTCGGCGCAGAGGCACGCCGCGACTCCATCAAAATGAAAATGGATGCGGGTGACCTCGACTTCCAGTTCCGTGCCCGTAGCACTCTGAAGAAACTGATGGAGCAGGGCACCGCCTTTGCCACACTTCTCACCAAACAGATAGAACTGAAGCACCTTGACCATGCCGAACTGCGGCGGGCATTACCCTCGGCGGGTATGCAGCTGAAGGCGGGTAAGCAGAATCCCGTCAGCTACTTCCTAGCAACGAAGGACATTTCTTTCAACGACTTCACACTCCGCTTCGGCACTACGCCCCGACGCGGTATCAATGGACGCACCGCCATCCATGGTTTGCGTATGGACTCCTTGCAACTGGATACCATTTTCTTTGCCATCAGCCAGGATACAGCCCGCATGAAGTTGCAAGGCGGTGTCATCAACGGTCCCAAGAATCCCCAGGTGGTGTTCCGTAGTACGTTGACAGGTGAAATCCGCAACGATGATGCAGAACTGACTTTGAACTATGTGGATGCTAAGGGAGATACCGGTCTTGACCTCGGCATCAATGCCCGTCCGCTTATCGAAGGCAAGGGCAGGGGTAATGGCATTGCTTTCCGCCTGACACCTGCCGAACCTGTCATTGCTTTCCAAAAGTTCCACTTTGTGGATGGCAATGACTGGATTTACTTACATAAGAATATGCGTGTCTATGCCAATGTGGATATGGACAGTAAGGACGGTCTTTGCTTCCGTATGCAGTCCGACAGGGCCGACACCGTCTCTTTGCAGAACATCAACCTGGAGCTAATCCGTTTCCGGCTCGACAAACTGAGTGGTATTCTGCCCTATATGCCTCCCGTGACAGGACTCTTCTCTGCGGAAGCAAACTATATACAGACAGCCACTTCGCTGCAAGTATCGGCAGAAGCCGGAATAGAAAACCTGACCTACGAACGTCAGCCGGTAGGTAATATCGGGCTGGGTGCCACGTGGCTACCGGGTGATGCGGGTACTCACTATCTGAACGCTTATTTCCGTTCGGGAGATGAAGAGGTGATGACTGCCGATGCCGTGCTGACACAGAAGAACGGGCGCGACTCCATTGATGTCAATACTACCTTCGAGCACTTCCCGCTGTCTCTTGCCAATGCTTTTGTTCCCGACCGCATGGTTTCCTTCACCGGTGACATTGACGGAGGGATTTATATCAACGGTGCTATGGAAAAGCCGAAGTTGAGCGGAGAACTTTCATTAGATAGCGTGTCGATTTATGCCCGTCAGGCAGGTGCGCGCTACTGGTTCGACAACCGTCCGTTGAAGATAGAGGACAATCAGCTTATCTTTAATAAGTTTGCCATATACACCACCAGCCGCAACCCCTTTACGATAGACGGCAACGTGGACTTCCGCAATATGGAGAAGCCAACCGCGAAACTGAACCTGCGTGCCCAAAACTATACCCTACTCGATGCGCCCCGCACCAAGGAAAGTATGATTTACGGTAAAATCTTCGTAGATCTGAACGCCACTGTTCGTGGTCCGCTGGATGCGTTGACCATGCGTGGAAATATGAACCTGTTGGGTAATACGGATGTAACCTATGTGCTGACCGATTCTCCTCTGACCGTCGAAGACCGGTTGGGTGAACTTGTGAAGTTTACTTCTTTCACAGACACTACTTCGGTGCAGCAGACGGAAGCGCCTACCATGTCGCTTGGCGGTATGGATATGTTGATGTCTGTGCATATTGACGATGCCGTGCGTCTGCGTGCCGATCTCAGTCCCGACCGTAGCAGTCGCGTAGAACTTGAGGGTGGGGGAGACCTGAACCTGCAATACACTCCGCAGGGTGATCTTACGTTGTCCGGCCGTTATACCTTGATTGGCGGTATGATGAAGTATGCCTTGCCCGTTATTCCTCTGAAAGAATTCCAATTCACCAACGGCAGCTATGTAGACTGGACCGGTAACCCGATGAATCCGAAACTGAACCTGACTGCCACGGAGCGTGTCCGTGCTTCCGTCTCCGACGGCGATGACAATAGTGGCTCGCGCATGGTAAACTTCGACGTGTCCATCAGCATTAAGAACAGTCTGGAAAACCCCGACCTGAGTTTCAACCTCAGCGCACCTGAGGATGCCAGCGTGCAAAACGAATTGGTGGCAATGAGTGCGGATGAACGAAGCAAACAAGCCATCACCATGCTTGCCACAGGTATGTATCTATATAATGGTGGAAAAGGCGGTGGTCTGACCATGGGCTCCGCGTTGAACAGTGTGCTGCAAAGCCAGATTAATTCGCTGACCGGAAATCTCAAGAATGCATCTCTCAGCGTCGGTATTGAGGACCGCACCGCTGCCGAAACAGGTGATAAACAAACAGACTATAGTTTCCGCTATTCGCAACGTTTCTTTAATGATCGTGTGCAGGTTATTATCGGTGGTAAAGTATCCAGTGGTGCTAATGCCACGAATGATGTAGAGTCGTTCATCGACAATATCTCACTGGAATATCGACTGGACAACAGCGGAACACGCTATGTCCGCGTCTTCCACAATAAGAACTATGAAAGTGTGCTTGATGGTGAAATCACTGAGACGGGTGTCGGTCTTGTGCTCCGCCGCAAGATGGACAAGCTAAGTGAGTTGTTCATTTTCAAGAGAAAGAAGAAAATAGAGCCGGTAAGTGAATAATGTGAATGATAATTTGTAGGGGTGAGTAGTTACACCCGTAAACATAAAGCAAAGAAGATGAAGAAACTTGTATATATACTCATTGCAACCCTGCTTCTGGCAGCCTGCTCCACTACCAAGCACTTGCCCGAAGGCGAAGTGCTTTACACCGGACAAAAGCCGATGATAGTGGAGAACCGTTCCGTGACTCCGGTCGGTGTGACGGCTATGGAAGAAGTGGAAGCAGCCCTTGCCAAAGCTCCCAATAACTCCCTGCTGGGTAGCTCCGAATACCGTATTCCTTTTCCTTTTGGATTGTGGGTGTACAACGGCTTTTCAAAGTATAAGAAAGGTTTTGGCAAGTGGATATTCAACCGTTTTGCCGCTACTCCCGTATTCATGTCCACTGTCAATCCGGATATCCGTCAGAAAGTGGCTACCAACATCCTGCACGATTACGGTTACTTCAATGGTACAGTCAGCTACCAGACCTTTGTCAATCCCAAAGACAGTTTGAAAGCCAAGCTGCAATACACCGTCGATATGCGTAATCCGTATTTCATCGATACCGTTTATTATCGTGGCTTCAACGATACCACTATGCGTATCATCAATCTGGGACGTCGCCGTTCTCTTATCAGTCCCGGTGAACAGTTCAACGTCACCGACCTCGACGGGGAGCGTACCCGCATCAGCGGATTGCTGCGCAATATGGGCTATTATTATTTCCGCCCCGACCATCTGACTTATCAGGCAGATACGACACTCGTCCCCGGTGGACACGTCAGCCTGCGCATGATACCTGTTCCCGGTATGCCGAAGGATGCCGAACGGGCTTTCTTCGTAGGAAATACCAATTTCTACCTTCATGGTCCACAGGGGCAGTTGCCGAATGACAGCCTCTATTACAAGACGTTCTGGATACATTATTACGATAAGCTGAAGATACGTCCCAATATGCTCTATCGCTGGTTGCACTATCAGGGTTATCAAAGGAAGCGGCAGGAGCTGGACAAGGGAGGTATGCGCCGCCGTCCGGAGAAGTTGTACAGCCAGTATCGGCAGACCCGTATACAGGAGCGTCTGGCAAGTGTCGGCATATTCCGCTATCTGGAAATGCAGTACACGCCCCGCGACACGGCACTCGTGTCCGATACCCTCGATGTGAATATCCGTGCCATGCTGGATAAACCTTATGATGCTGAGTTTGACTTTAATGTCACCATGAAAAGCAATAACCAGACGGGTCCCGGCGCCGCTTTCACCGTAACGAAGAACAACGTCTTCGGTGGTGGTGAAACCTGGAATGTGAAAGTGAACGGTTCCTATGAATGGCAGACGGGCAAGAACAGCAGCTCGCTGATGAACAGTTATGAGCTGGGACTGTCTTCCGCACTTACTTTCCCGCGTATTGTTTTTCCCCGTATGGGTAATAAGGAATATGACTTTCCGGCTTCCACTACTTTCCGTGTCTACATAGACCAGATGAACCGTGCCAAGTATTATAAACTACTTGCTTTCGGCGGAAACGTCACGTATGATTTTCAGCCTGTACCTACCCGTAAGCATAGCATCACGCCTTTCCAGCTGACGTTTAATGTGCTTCGTAATCCGACTGTGGCTTTTGAGGAAATACAGGCTCAGAATCCTGCCCTTTACATCAGTCTCCGCAACCAGTTCATCCCTAAGATGGAGTATACTTATACCTATGACAACGCCTCTGTACGCAGCATCCGTAATCCTATCTGGTGGCAGACCACAGTGGCTTCCGCCGGTAACCTGACTTCTTTGATTTACCGGGCATTCGGGGAGCCGTTCAGCAAAGAGGACAAGAAACTGATGGGGGTACCTTTCGCCCAATTCCTGAAACTGAATTCAGAATTCCGTTATCACTACCGGATAGACAAGAACCAGATGATTGCTTCCCGCATTGCGGGCGGTGTGATCTGGTCGTATGGAAACGCTACGACTGCACCTTATACCGAACAGTTCTATATCGGCGGCGCCAACAGTATCCGTGCTTATTCCGCACGCAGCATCGGCCCCGGCGGTTATCCGCCCGATAAGGAGAAAAAGTATTCGTACATCAACCACGTGGGAGATATCCGTATGGAGGCAAACGTGGAATACCGTTTCCGTATCTTGGGCGACCTGCACGGTGCCATCTTCCTCGACGCGGGTAATGTGTGGCTGATGCGTAAGGATGCCGACCGTCCTGACGGACAATTGACGTTGAAAAACTTCCCGAAACAAATAGCCCTGGGCACGGGTGCCGGACTGCGTTACGACCTGGACTTCCTTGTATTCCGCTTCGACTGGGGTGTGGCACTGCACGACCCGTATGATACCGGAAAGAAGGGATACTATAATATTCCGAAGTTTAAAGATGGCATGGCATGGCATTTTGCTATCGGTTATCCGTTCTAACGGTAAGTTTTGTACAATAGAGCTAAATTATGAACTAATTGTCTACCTTTGTTGATTATATTTTTTGTAATTTTGCCGTCGTAATCAACAGTGATACACTAACCTATTTTTAATAATAACTAATATGAAACCAACTTTATTCTTATTGGCAGCCGGTATGGGCAGCCGTTATGGTGGCTTGAAGCAATTGGACGGACTGGGTCCGAATGGCGAGACTATTATGGATTATTCTATCTATGATGCCATTAATGCTGGATTCGGTAAGCTTGTTTTTGTTATCCGTAAGGATTTTGAGAATGACTTCCGTGATAAAATCATCTCTAAATACGAAGGTCACATTCCGTGCGAACTGGTGTTCCAGTCTATTGACGATCTGCCCGAAGGCTTTACTTGCCCCGAAGGTCGTACGAAACCCTGGGGAACCAACCATGCTGTAATGATGGGTGCTGATGTAATTAAAGAACCGTTTGCTGTTATCAACTGTGATGATTTTTATGGTCGCGATTCTTTCGAGGTGATGGGCAAGTTCCTTTCTGCACTGCCTGAAGGTTCAAAGAATGTATATTCTATGGTAGGTTTTCGTATTGGCAACACGCTGAGCGATAGCGGTACGGTGTCTCGTGGTCTTTGCGGTACGGATGCCAAGAATCTGCTGACTTCTGTTGTAGAACGCACTAAGATTCAGCGCATGGATGGCGAAGTGAAATATGTGGACGATAATGGCGAGTGGGTGGCTACTCCCGAAACAACTCCGGTAAGTATGAACTTCTGGGGCTTTACTCCCGATTACTTTGGATATAGCTGCGAATTCTTCAAGAGCTTCCTGAGCGATCCGAAGAATATGGAGAATCTGAAGAGCGAATTTTTTATCCCGTTGATGGTGGATAAGTTGATTCAGGACGGCACTGCTACGTGCGAGGTTCTTGACACTACAAGCAAGTGGTTCGGTGTGACTTATCCGGAAGACCGCCAGAGCGTTGTAGATAAAATCCAGGCTTTAGTAAACGCCGGTGAATATCCTGCAAAACTGTTCTGAGTATAGAGATTCTGCGAAAGCAAATTAAAATAAGAAATGGAAAGGGGAGCCGTCATTGCGATGGTTCCCCTTTTTTGTTTCATGAGATGAATTATTTTGTCTTACGAGGGGAGTTATGACCGTTTCGTTAAAGTCTGATACTTGCTTCGCAGGCTTCGGCTACGGCGGGATGGTGTGTGATGAAGATGAAAGTTTTGCCTGTACAGTCCTTGCGCAGGTTCTTTATTAGTTGCCGTTCTGTTTTGGGGTCGAGGGCGGAGGTGGCTTCATCTAATAATAGAATGTGTCCGGGACGAAGAAGGGCGCGGGCGATGGCGATGCGCTGGGCTTGTCCTTCGCTGAGGCCGCCACCTTGTTCGTTGAGATTGGTATCGAGGCTTTGCGGGAGGGAAAAGACAAAATCGGCACAGGCGGTGCGGAGGGACTGGAACATATCGGCTTCAGTGGCATGAGGATTGCCCATAAGGAGATTGTCGCGGATAGTGCCGCTGAAAAGGGTATTTCCCTGGGGGACATAGACGAAGTTGACGCGTGTTTGCGGGGAGACTTCGAGAGTGGAAAGTTGAGAATGAAGTGTTATGAGCCCTTCTTGGGGGGTGGTGAGGGCAAGTAATAAACGGATGAGAGTCGTTTTACCGGCGCCTGTCTCACCCAGAACGGCAGTACAGCTTCCGGCAGGGAAGTTGCAGGAGAAGTGGTTCAGTATGGGACGGTCGCCTGGTGAATAACTGAAAGTGATGTCTTTCAGCAGTAAATCAGGCGTTTGGGTGAAGTATTGCGAGTTGCCGGTTGTTTCCGCAGGTAGTTCTTCAAGCTCCATTAACCGTTCCACGGCAGTGAGGGCATTGATAAATGAAGGTAGCAGGCGAGAAAGGTCGAGTGCAGGGCGTTGCACTTTGCCGACTAATTGCAGGAAAGCCGTCATGGTTCCGAAGGTGATGCTACCTGTACTGAGACGGACGGCTCCCCAAAGAAAAGCGGTGAGGTAGCCGCCGGAAAATGCGAAAGCTACCAGCATACGTGCAGACAACGAAAAGCGTGTCCGTCCGAATATCTGGCTGCGGAGAGCATCTTGCAGATCATCCAGTTTATCGATGTGCCGTTCGCCTTGTTCCAGGGTTTTGATGACGGTGCGGTGTTGCAGGCTTTCCTGGATGACGGACTGGATACGGCTGTCGCTTTGTCGGATTTCCCGGGTGTAGCGGCGCATACGTTTCATGTAGAAGCGACTGCCGAGAAGGAAGATAGGCAGGATTCCTACGATTACCCACGGCAAGGACGGGTCGAGCAGGCAGAAGAATATGAATGCAGCCAGCAACTGGACAATAGTGACAATGAAAGCGGGGATAGTACCGGTTAGTAATCCTACGATGGCGGCGGTGTCCTGCTCCACCCTATTTACAATGTCTCCGGTGTGGAAACGTTCCAGTTCGTTCCAGCGGCTTTGCAGCAGTCGGGAGAAGAGGCGGTGGCGCAAGGCGTTTCCGGCTTCTACCTGCATACGGGCACTGAGCCAGGTATCGGCGGCACCGCAAAGAAGCTGTGCAATCAGCAGAGCGATGGTAAGGATAGCGGCATTGGTCAGGTTGCCGGTTGTGGCACCTGTGGCAATGTCTATGACGATTTTAGAGGCATAGATGAATGCAAGAGAAACCGCCACACCGATAATCCCGGTGAAGCAGGAGAGGAGAATGCGTTTCCGCTGTCCGCGGGAAACTTCCCAGATATATTTTAATTTCACTGTCTTCATAATAATAAAGCTACGGAAGTTACAAGCTACAAGTGGCTGACGCTATCATGCTGCATAGCACTTGTCGCTTTGTAGCTCGTAGTTTATTCAGCTGTATGGTAATCGTTCCCTTTATCAGCGTCACCGGATACCACACAGCCTCTCCGGGTGCGAACTGTCGTAATTTCATGCAACGCTTTGTTGCCCGGCAGAAGGTGTGCCATTTTCCTGACCAATACCCTTTGGGGCGAGGCTGGACGCGTGTGTCATACTGGCCGAAGTTCCCGGTAGCGAAAATATCATCCAGCAAGACTTCTCCGGCACGTTCCATTCCCTTGATGGAGAAAGGCAAGTCTTGTTCCGGCAATCCTAAATGGTGTACGGCGATGTAACCGAATGCCTTTGCGGCACGAAGCAATCCTACCTTTCGGAAATGCCGTTCCAATATCACTTTGTCGATGTCGTCCTGTCTTGTTGCCAGTAGCCGTGCCCAGTCGCAAACCTGCCGCAGCCCGATACCGCTGTTCAGGAAGTGGACAAAAGCGTGCATGAAGATATAGAGCGCATTGAATGTCACCGGCGGCAGGGCAACAGGGTATTCGTTGATTTCCTGCATCTCTGATTGCTGCGGATGCCACTCCTTTACCAGGCGCTGAAAGTACCGGTTTCCGGCAGGATTGTTTATTCGCAAGATCATGCGGTGGTTCTCGATATGAATATTGTGCAGCGAGTAACTTGCATGCTTGTCCGAAGCTTCACCTTCGGCTGCTGCGTCGTGGCGCAGTAAAATACTGTTGGCTATGGGTTGTCCCTCCTTACCTATATAGACATCAATATCTCCGCACTGACGGTGTAGTGGGTTGATGTAGTACGTGGCAATGCCTTGTCCTTTCAGCAGGACTGGGTGTAGCCCGGCTTCCCGGTAAGGCATGAAAATTTCCGGCAGTTCTGCGTTCAGGCGTATGTTCGACTGCTCTATCCGGGCAACTTGGGCAGCCCATTGCAGGTAGAGCGGACGTGGCGGACGAGCTTCAGAAGGCAGGCTGAGCATTCCGTCGAAAGTGATGGCAAGGAGTGCCTGGGTTCGTGCGAAGCGATATACTTCTTCCCAATCGGCCGCACTCATGCCATTGAATAGGGCAGGATCGGCAGGCGTGTTCCATAAACCGGAACGTACCAGGGCGAGAAAAGTGAGTCGTATCATCTTATTCTATGATTCCGGCTTCCAGCCAGTCCTTTATCAGTTGGCGGGCATCGCGTGCGGCGGTGTCTGCTTCTACTTCGTAGTGCTCCGTGAGGTAGGTGGTGAGCGTTTCGGCATCAAACTCCTTACCTTCTACACTTTCCCAAAGTCGGGCGGCTGTGGGGTTCAGACTGATGATATTGTTGAAATCTACGTTGCCGGTGCCGTTGTGCATGATGATATGCTCATCGCCGACTTGGTGGAGGGTAAAGTCTTTCTTGATTTTCATGGTTTGTATAATTATTGATGTTATTGTTGTATGTATGCCGGGCGGATCATTATTCACCCTTGCAAGTTATATTCTTCTGAATATTGCCAGCAGCCAGCGTCTTATGGGTGTCAGTCTCATCCACCAGGAAGAATATCGCTGCCAGGTTTGCCCGTTGCAAGGATATTCTTTGTCTTTGCGGATGGCGGCAACCATGATTCCCATGACGTCTGCTACGCTGGTCTGTTCGGTTGCTTTCAGGTTTCCGTCGCCCAGTAGCGTCAGTTCCCGTCCGTTGCGGTGGATAATGCGGTGGAAGACGATGCGTCCCATGCTTTCCCTCGCCAGGACGGCAACGCCCGGTTGCAGGTCGGCTTCGGTGAAAGGACCTAAGACGATGCGGTCGCGGCGGTCTACAAGGAAAGGATTCATACTGTTGCCCCGTACAGTCAACGTCACGGTGTGCCCTTCGCTGATGAGACGTGCTACTTCGGGCAGTAGTATTTCGTTGGGGATAATCTTTTTTTGGCCGCTGCTTATCATTCGCTTATCGTTTACTTATCTGATGGTGTTGAAACTTAGTTCGGCTGCTGCCCTGTCGGGCAGGCATTTCAGGTGGTAGACCGGCAGGTTGGCGGCAAGGAGTTTCACCGTTTCTATGACGCCGTTGTTCAGTTCTTCCACTGCTTTCAGGCAGGAACAGGCGGGCAACAGGGAGGCGAATGCACGTGCTGCTCCTGCTTTCTTTATGATATTCTCCGGTGCCTGCTCCAAGCGGACGAATGCGCCTGCCGGAACTGAATCATCCTTGTAGCAGGGCGTCTTTCCGCTCCAGGGTGAGCCGTAGACGGTGGTCTCTCCGGTTTCCTTATTATAATGCACGATAGGATTATCATCATTCAGTAGCTCGCAACCGGGAATGTTTTCCAGCCACAGCCGGGTGTGCGTACTCTTTCCTGTTCCGCTTTTCCCTAAAAAGAGGTAGCCTTTCCCGTCTTTCTTAATGACGGAGGCGTGCATCAGTACGGTATCAGTGCAGGCGGTCTTGAATGCATACACCATCATCAGAATATTATTGAGTACGAATGCATCTGCTTCTGTCTCATGCAGAGACAGCGTGCCTGTGGCAAAGTCGGAGTGGAAATAAGCTGAATATTCTTTTGTGTCGTTCGGCGCAAGAATGCTGATGAGGTGCGAGTCGATGCCGGGTAGTGCGCTGATTCTACACGTGGCACCTTCCCACTCAAACTCTACGAGTTGATGGTATTGCGAATTATCTTTCTCGTTGCTTCCTTTTTCCGGCTGAATGTTGAGTGAGAAGATAATCTTACTCTTGTTTTCCAGGATTTCTTTTTCCGGCAGCAGGAAAGGGCTCAGGGAAGGGATAAGTTCCTCTGACTTCCAGCCCGGAATAGAAGATGAAGTGCCGAACAGGCAAGGACCTACCCGAAATAGTTGCGCATTGCGTTCCTCTTTCATTCTTTTTTGTATAGTAATTGGGTTGTTGTTTGTATGTACGACGTAAAGGTAGATGTATTCTTCTAATTTACCAAAGCTGGCGGAAGGATAATTCATTAGAAAGTTATATCAAATGATGAGTGGAAGAGATTAAGTGAACCTTTCCACCGCTTACTTCACAAGGCTGAACAGCGTAGAGTGAAATAAGTAGTGCTAATTCTGGAAATGTTGTATCGGATGTCTTCTTTCTGACTTAAAATTGAAGACAAACTGCCGAAAATCACTACCTTTGCAGTCTTAAACGCTAAATTTCATTGACATTATGATATCAGTAGAAGGACTGAAGGTGGAATTCAACGCCACGCCTTTGTTCGAAGACGTCTCTTACGTTATCAACAAAAAAGACCGTATCGCCCTGGTGGGCAAGAATGGTGCGGGCAAATCTACCATGCTTAAAATATTGGCTGGCTTGCAGCAGCCCACTTCCGGCGTTGTTGCAGTTCCCCGTGAATGTACTATCGGTTACCTGCCCCAGGTGATGATCCTCAGCGATAATCACACGGTGATGCAGGAAGCCGAACTTGCCTTTGAACACATCTTCGAGATGCAGGCCAACATCGAACGCATGAACCGGCAGCTTGCCGAACGCACCGATTACGACAGCGAAGATTACCATAAACTTATCGACCGCTTCACCCATGAGAACGAACGTTTCCTGATGATGGGCGGCACCAACTTCCGTGCCGAAATAGAACGGACCCTGCAAGGTCTGGGATTCAGTCGTGAGGACTTCGACCGCTCCACCAGTGAGTTTTCCGGTGGCTGGCGTATGCGTATTGAGTTGGCAAAACTCTTGCTTCGCCGTCCCGATGTGCTGTTGCTCGATGAGCCTACCAATCACCTTGACATCGAGAGTATTCAATGGCTGGAAAATTTCCTCTCTACCCGTGCCAACGCAGTAGTACTGGTAAGCCACGACCGTGCTTTCCTCAACAACGTCACCACACGTACCATCGAAATCACCTGCGGACAGATTTATGACTACAAAGTGAAGTACGATGAGTTCGTCGTGCTGCGGAAGGAACGCCGCGAGCAGCAACTCCGTGCCTACGAAAACCAGCAGAAACAGATAGAGGACACCGAGGCTTTCATCGAACGTTTCCGTTATAAGGCTACGAAAGCCGTGCAAGTGCAAAGCCGCATCAAGCAACTGGAAAAGATAGACCGCATCGAAGTGGACGAAGAAGACAACTCGGCGCTGCGCCTGAAATTCGTATGCAGTAGCCGTAGCGGAAGCTACCCCGTCATCTGCGAGGATGTAGCCAAAGCCTACGGCGACCATGTCATCTTCCATGATGTCAACCTCACCATTAACCGCGGTGAGAAAGTGGCGTTCGTCGGTAAGAACGGCGAAGGTAAATCCACCCTCGTGAAGTGTATCATGGAAGAGATCACCGATTATACCGGAAAGCTGACTTTAGGGCATAACGTCCAGATAGGATATTTCGCCCAGAACCAGGCACAGCTTCTTGATGAAACTCTTACGGTGTTCGATACTATCGACCGTGTGGCAGTGGGAGACATCCGTACGAAGATACGCGATATTCTCGGTGCTTTCATGTTCGGCGGTGAGGCTTCCGACAAGAAGGTGAAAGTTCTTTCGGGCGGTGAACGCACCCGTCTGGCAATGATTAAGCTCCTGCTGGAACCGGTGAACTTCCTGATACTGGACGAACCGACCAATCACCTCGATATGCGTTCTAAAGATGTGCTGAAAGATGCCATCCGCGAATTTGACGGGACAGTGATATTAGTCAGCCACGACCGTGATTTCCTTGACGGGCTTGCGACTAAAGTATATGAGTTCGGTGGTGGTGTTGTGAAAGAGCACCTCGGTGGTATCTACGACTTCTTGCAGAAAAAGCAGATAGAAAGCCTGAATGAGTTGCAGAAATCACCGGCACTTTCAGCTTCCCCCTCCAACGGAAAGGATAGCACCGATAAGGATGTGGCAGCACAGGCTTCCGGCGCAAAACTCTCTTACGAGGAGCAAAAGGAACTGAACAAGAAACTCAAGAAACTGGAACGCCGCGTTGCCGACTGTGAAGAGGAGATAGAGCAGACAGAATCCGCTATCGCCATTCTCGAAGCCAGGATGGCAACTCCCGAAGGCGCTTCGGACATGGCACTCTACGAACAACATCAGAAGTTGAAACAACAACTCGACTCCGTGATGGAAGAGTGGGACACTGCTTCTACCGAACTGGAAGAAGCGCGCGGTAACCAATGACATGTATCAACCAATTTAATAATACAAGAATGAGATTTACCAAGTATTTACCTTTCGCTGCAATTTGCCTTATGACGGCAGGATGCGGTACGGGCAAGCAGAAGGCTGAATTGACAGCCGGCATCAAACTTGCCAATCTTGACACGACTGCCCTTCCGGGAAGTAGTTTCTATCAGTACGCCTGTGGCGGTTGGATTGAAGGCCATCCCCTTTCGGCTGAGTATTCACAGTACGGCTCTTTCACCGAACTTGCCGAGAACAACCGCAAGCAGATACAAGGTCTGATTGAGGAACTTGCCGCTACCCAGCACGAAGCCGGTAGTGTGGCTCAGAAAGTGGGCGACCTCTACAAAATTGCTATGGACAGTGTGAAGCTGAACCAGGAAGGTGTTGCCCCTATCAAAGCCGATCTGGAGCAGATTGCCGCTCTGAAAGACAAACAAGACGTCTATGCCCTGCTGGCTAACTTGCGCAAGCAAGGCATCGGCGCTTACCTCGGAATGTATGTTGCCGCCGATGAGATGAACAGTAACGAGAATGCCGTACAAACTTACCAAAGCGGTTTGAGTATGGGCGAACGTGACTATTATCTGGCTGCCGACCCTTCCACTACCGCTATCCGCGATGCTTTCCGCACTCACGTGCAGAAGATGTATCAGTTGGCCGGCTTCGATGAGGCTACTGCCAAGAAAGGCATGGAAGTAGTGATGGACGTAGAAACCCGCCTTGCCAAAGCTTTCCGCTCTCGTACCGAACTGCGCGACCCGCATGCCAACTACAACAAGATGAGCATGGAAGAGATAAAGAAGAACTATCCTACTTTCAACTGGGATGCTTATCTGTCAGAGCTTGGCTTGAAGGATGTAAAGGAAATCATCGTAGGCCAACCTGCCTCTTTGGCTGAAGCTGCCAAGATTCTGGATACATTGCCTGTTGACCAGCAATCTCTCTACCTGCAATGGAAGCTGATTGATGCTTCCGCCAACTACTTGAGTGACGAGATCGCCCAACAAAACTTCGACTTCTACGACCGCACCATGTCCGGAACACAGGAGATGCAACCTCGTTGGAAGACCGCTGTTTCTGTTGTCAGCTCTGCACTGGGCGAAGCTGTGGGACAGATGTACGTAGAGAAATATTTCCCTGCCGCTGCCAAAGAACGTATGGTGACTTTGGTGAAGAATCTTCAGACGAGCCTGGGCGAACGCATCAACAACCTGCCCTGGATGAGCGACGAAACCAAACAGAAAGCACAGGAAAAACTGGCTACCTTCCATGTGAAGATTGGTTATCCTGACACGTGGAAAGATTATTCCACACTGGAAATCAAAGATGACTCATACTGGAATAACATCAAGCGTGCCAACCTGTGGGGGTATGCCGAAATGGTTGCAAAAGCCGGCAAACCGGTGGACAAGGACGAATGGCTGATGACTCCGCAAACCGTAAACGCTTATTACAACCCGACAACGAATGAAATCTGTTTCCCTGCCGGTATCCTGCAATACCCGTTCTTCGACATGGAAGCCGACGATGCCTTCAACTATGGCGCTATCGGTGTGGTAATCGGTCACGAGATGACACACGGATTCGACGACCAGGGTCGTCAGTACGACAAAGACGGTAACCTGAAAGACTGGTGGACCGAAGAAGATGCCAAGAACTTTGAGAAACGCGCCGATGTGATGGTTGCCTTCTTCGACAGCATCGAAGTGGCTCCGGGTGTACATGCCAACGGACGTATGACACTGGGTGAGAACATTGCCGACCACGGTGGTTTGCAGGTTTCTTTCCAGGCATTCAAGGCTGCTACGGCTGCCGCTCCGCTGGAAGTGAAAGACGGTTTCACTCCCGAACAACGTTTCTTCCTGGCTTATGCCAACGTTTGGGCCAACAACACCCGTCCCGAAGCTATCCTGCAACTCACGAAGATAGATGTACACTCTTTGGGCAAATGGCGTGTAGACGCTGCATTGCCGCACATTGCAGCATGGTATGAAGCATTCGGCATTACAGAAAAAGATCCGATGTTCGTACCCGTAGAAGAACGCGTCTCTATCTGGTAAGTTTTGCCACCGCGGTGGCACAATTGTGCCAAGCCTATGGCAAAGTCTTGCCACAGTGATGGCAAAACCTTGCTGATATAGTGGCAGGAAAACCTTGTTTAAACAGGAACTATTTGGCTCCCTATTCAGCAAAAAAGAAAGATAGAGGCAGTAAATCCTAAACAGGATTACTGCCTTTTTTAATTATACCTAATTTATTGTGTTTGAGTATATGTGCAAATAAACATTTTTAGTACCTTTGCGCATCAAATCGTTAATACGCAAATCCATGTCTGAAACAAAAAGAATTAAAACCGCTCTGGTATCGGTTTACCATAAGGAAGGTTTGGATGAAATCATTACCAAACTACATGAAGAAGGAGTTGAGTTTCTGTCAACAGGCGGAACTCGTCAGTTTATAGAATCCCTGGGTTATCCCTGCAAGGCAGTGGAAGACCTGACAACATATCCCTCTATCCTGGGAGGACGTGTGAAAACCTTGCACCCGAAGGTGTTCGGTGGTATTCTTTGCCGCCGCGGACTGGAACAGGATATGCAACAGATAGAAAAATATGAAATTCCCGAAATAGACCTCGTTATTGTCGACCTGTATCCGTTTGAAGCCACCGTGGCTTCCGGTGCCGACGAACCGGCTATTATCGAGAAGATAGATATAGGCGGCATCTCCTTGATTCGTGCCGCTGCCAAGAACTTCAACGACGTAGTGATTATAGCTTCTCAGGCCCAGTACCAGCCATTCCGCGATATGCTGATGGAACACGGAGCTACAACCTCCATCGAAGAACGCCGTTGGTTTGCCAAAGAAGCGTTTGCCGTTTCTTCTCACTATGACTCAGCCATCTTCAATTACTTCGACGGCGAAGAAGGTTCGGCATTCCGCTGCTCCGCCAACAATCAGAAGACTTTGCGTTACGGAGAAAACCCGCACCAGAAGGGTTACTTCTATGGAAACCTGGAAGGAATGTTCGACCAGATTCATGGAAAAGAAATCTCCTACAACAACCTGCTCGATATCAACGCTGCCGTTGACTTGATAGACGAATTCGAAGATATAACGTTTGCCGTATTGAAGCATAACAATGCTTGCGGTCTGGCTTCACGCCCCACGGTGCTCGAAGCATGGAACGATGCATTGGCAGGTGACCCCGTATCTGCTTTTGGTGGTGTGCTCATCACCAACGGTGTGATTGACAAGGAAGCCGCCGAAGAAATCAACAAGATATTCTTTGAAGTAATTATCGCTCCCGACTACGATGTGGATGCACTGGAAATCTTGGGACAGAAGAAGAACCGCATTATCCTGGTTCGCAAGCCGACCACATTGCCGAAAAAACAGTTCCGTTCATTGCTGAACGGTGTGCTGGTGCAGGATCGTGACCTGAACATCGAGCAACCGGAAGATTTGAAGACAGTGACTACCAAGGCTCCTACCGCACAGGAAATAGAAGATATGCTCTTTGCCAACAAGATTGTGAAGAACAGCAAGTCCAACGCCATCGTACTGGCAAAAGGCAAGCAATTGCTGGCAAGCGGTGTAGGGCAGACCTCACGTGTGGATGCTCTGAAACAAGCTATCGAAAAAGCCAAGAACTTCGGCTTCGACCTGAAAGGTGCCGTGATGGCATCCGACGCTTTCTTCCCCTTCCCCGACTGCGTAGAAATAGCCGGAGGCGAAGGTGTGACTGCGGTTATCCAGCCGGGTGGCTCGATCAAGGACCAACTCTCGTTCGACTATTGCAATGAACATGACATCGCAATGGTGGTTACGGGAATCCGTCATTTTAAACACTAATATTAATGATGAATGAAGAATAAAGAATTTGCTGCGCTGTCTTTATTTGCGCTGTTATTCTGCATAGTATTCTTAATTCTTCATTCTTAATTCTACATTTAGAATATGGGATTATTCTCTTTTACGCAAGAAATAGCGATGGACCTTGGTACCGCCAATACCATCATCACAACCAATGGTAAGATTGTGGTGGATGAACCTTCGGTGGTAGCCCTCGACCGTCGTACCGATAAGATGATTGCCGTGGGTGATAAGGCAAAGATGATGCACGAAAAGACCCACGAAAACATACGTACCATCCGTCCGCTCCGCGACGGTGTAATTGCCGACTTCTATGCTTGCGAGCAGATGATACGCGGTCTGATAAAGATGGTGAACAACCGTAGCCGTCTGTTTTCTCCTTCGCTCCGTATGGTAATCGGTGTCCCCTCGGGTAGTACGGAAGTGGAACTGCGTGCCGTGCGCGACTCTGCCGAGCATGCCGGCGGACGCGACGTTTACCTGATATTCGAACCTATGGCTGCCGCTATCGGCATCGGTATCGACGTGGAAGCTCCGGAAGGAAACATGATTGTAGATATAGGTGGTGGTTCTACTGAAATTGCCGTTATCTCTTTGGGCGGTATCGTAGCCAACAACTCCATCCGCATTGCCGGTGACGACTTGACTGCTGACATTCAGGAGTACATGAGCCGCCAGCACAATGTGAAGGTCAGCGAGCGTATGGCCGAGCGTATTAAAATTAATGTAGGTGCTGCCCTGACCGAACTGGGTGAGGATGCTCCGGAAGATTATATCGTTCACGGACCGAACCGTATCACGGCTCTGCCTATGGAAGTGCCCGTATGCTATCAGGAAGTGGCGCACTGTCTGGAGAAATCAATCTCAAAGATTGAAACCGCTATCTTGAATGCGCTGGAAAATACGCCTCCCGAGCTGTATGCCGATATTGTGCACAACGGTATTTATCTGGCAGGTGGTGGTGCATTGCTCCGCGGGCTCGACAAGCGTTTGACTGATAAGATAAACATTCCGTTCCATATTGCCGAAGACCCCTTGCATGCCGTAGCTAAAGGTACGGGCGTTGCACTGAAGAATGTGGATCGTTTCTCATTCCTGATGAGGTAATAAAGGAATATGCGAAATTTACTGAACTTTCTTATTAAATACAATTACTGGTTCCTCTTTCTGTTGTTAGAGGCAGCCAGTTTTGTTTTATTATTCCGCTTCAACTACTATCAGCAGAGCGTATTTTTCACTTCTGCCAATAGCGTAGCGGGGAAAGTTTATGATGTTTCGGGGGCTGTCACTTCTTACTTCCATCTGAAAACGACCAATGAAGATTTGTTGGACCGCAACATGTGGTTGGAGCAGCGGGTGGCGTTTCTGGAAAAGACATTGAAGAATAAGGGATTGGACTCCGTCAGACTGTACAGTCTTGAGCACATGGAATCGGAAGAGTACAAAATTTTCAAGGCGAATGTGATTAAGAACAGTTTGAACAGGGTAGACAACTATATCACTCTTGATGAAGGTACCAGTGCAGGGATCCGTCCGGAAATGGGTGTGGTAGATGCCAATGGGGTAGTAGGTATCGTTTATAAAACCTCTCCGCATTATTCTACTGTCATTCCGTTGCTGAACAGTAAATCGAGCATAAGTTGCAAGATTATCGGCAGCGAATATTTCGGTTATCTGAAATGGGAATATGGAGATTCGCGTTTCGCTTATCTCAAGGACTTGCCCCGTCACGCTGAGTTTAATCTGGGCGATACGGTGGTGACAAGCGGCTATTCTACCGTATTCCCCGCAGGGATTATGGTGGGTACGGTGGATGATATGTCCGATTCCCATGACGGTCTTTCTTATCTGTTGAAGATTAAACTGGCTACAGACTTCGGGAAGTTGAGCAATGTACGGGTAATTGCCCGCACCGGTCAGGAAGAACAGAAGGCATTGGAGAAAGAGGAGGCGAAGTGATGGGAGTGATTAGTGACGGAGTGATTAGTGACGGAGTGATAAGTGATTAGTTATAAGTGAAAGTAACCTCAATTGTCAATTATCAATTGTCAATTGTCAATTGTTATAAGAGTTGGTTATTAATTATCTGCATAAATTAGGTTGGTTTATTGGTTTGGTGCTATTGCAGGTGCTGATACTGAATAATGTGCATATTGCTGGATATGCCACACCTTTTTTGTATATCTATCTCATACTGAAGTTTGAGTCGGAGACGCCAAGAAATGCTTTGATGTTGTGGGCATTTTTCCTGGGACTGACCGTGGATATCTTCTCGGATACTCCTGGTATGAATGCTGCGGCCACGGTGGCACTGGCTTTCTTACGGCCTACTTTCCTGCGACTGTTCGTACCGCGGGATACGTTTGAGGATATTGTTCCTTCGATAAAGTCGATGGGATTTGCCCCTTTTCTGAAATATTTGATTGTCAGCGTTTTTGTTCATCATGCAATACTACTTACCATAGAGTTCTTTTCGTTCGCCCATATCGGAACGTTGCTGCTGAGAATTGTGGCAAGTGCGTTGCTGACTATAACCTGCATACTGGCTATAGAAGGAGTGAGGAAAAAATAAAATGGCTAAAGATTATACACTCGAAAAGCGGAAGTTAGTGATAGGTGGGGTGGCGATTGTGATTGTCATCATCTATATAATGCGCCTTTTTGTGTTGCAAATCATGACTGACAGCTACAAAAAGAATGCAGACAGTAATGCCTTTCTCAATAAAATACAGTACCCTTCGCGCGGTGCGATATATGACCGTAACGGCAAGTTGCTTGTGTTCAACCAGCCGGCGTATGATATTACGTTTGTGCCGCGAGAGGTGACCCAGCTCGATACCCTTGATTTCTGCCGTACATTGAACATTACCAAAGAGCAGCTTCTCAAGCGGATGAAGGACGTGAAAAACCGTTGGATGAATCCCGGTTATTCCAGATATACACACCAAGTCTTTATGACGCAACTCTCGGCGGAAGAGTGCGGGGTATTCCAGGAAAAACTTTTCAAGTTTCCCGGCTTCTACATTCAGCGGCGTACGATCCGGCAATATACGTATGATGCTGCCGGGCATGCTTTGGGAGATATCGGTGAAGTGTCAATGAAAGATATCGAAGCGGATGACTACTATATCCGCGGTGACTATATAGGCAAGCAGGGTATTGAAAAGTCTTACGAGAAATACCTGCGTGGAGAGAAGGGAGTTGAAGTCCTGCTTCGTGATGCACATGGACGTATTCAGGGACACTATATGGACGGAAAACTGGATCGTTCGTCAGTGCCGGGTAAGAATCTGACGTTAGGATTGGATATTGAGTTACAGAGATTGGGCGAACGGCTGATGAAAAATAAAATCGGTGCGATTGTAGCCATCGAACCGGAGACGGGCGAGATTCTTTGTTTGGTATCGGCTCCGAACTTTGACCCGCATTTGATGATTGGCCGCCAACGTGGAAAGAATCATCAGATGTTGCAGATGGATAAGCAGAAACCGCTGTTGAACCGTGCTATTATGGGGTCTTATCCGCCGGGCTCTACTTTTAAGACAGCGCAGGCTTTGACTTTCCTGCAAGAGGGAATTATCCAGCCTTCCACGTCTTTCCCCTGTTCGCACGGATTTATATATGGCGGTTTACGGGTAGGTTGCCACGGACATGGATCACCGCTGCCGCTGATACCGGCAATTGCTACTTCTTGTAACGCCTATTTCTGTTGGGGGCTATATCGTATGTTTGGTGACCGGAAGTATGGTTCGCCACAAAATGCGATTACGGTGTGGAAGGATCACATGGTTTCACAGGGATTCGGTTATAAATTGGGAACGGACCTTCCCGGAGAGAAGCGTGGATTTATCCCGAATGCGGGTGTTTATGACAGGGCTTATCGGGGTTCGTGGAACGGACTGACGGTAATCAGTATTTCTATCGGCCAGGGTGAGGTGCTGAGTACTCCTTTGCAGATGGCCAATCTGGCGGCTACCATTGCTAACCGTGGTTATTTCGTAACTCCTCATATCGTAAAGGAAATACAGGATGCGGAGTTGGACAGCACTTATCGGGAACGTCGGTATACTTCCATTGACCGCCAGTATTATGAAGAAATAGTAGAAGGAATGCGGGCAGCCGTCACGGGAGTCACCGGAAGTGCCACTTGCCGTATCGCAGGAACAATTCTGCCCGGTGTGGAAATTTGCGGAAAGACCGGTACGGCGCAAAACCGTGGTCATGACCATTCCGCATTTATTGGTTTTGCCCCTATGGACAAACCGAAAATAGCGATTGCCGTCTATGTGGAAAACGGCGGTTGGGGAGCTACTTACGGAGTGCCTTATGGTGCTTTGATGATGGAACAATATTTGAACGGAAAACTTTCGCCTACCAGTGAGGCACGGGCGGAAGAAATGAGTAACCGTGTTATAATGTATGGTAACGAGGAGAGATAGTATATGGAAATCATTGGATTGGGTAACGATTTGTGTTTATCTGATTCTTATCGTATTCGGATGGTTTAGTGTCTGCGGGGCAAGTTATGATTATGGCGACCGTGATTTCTGGGATTTTTCTACTCGTGCAGGCAAGCAGTTGGTATGGATTATCTGCTCTTTCGGTCTGGGGTTTGTACTGTTGATGCTGGAAGATGATATTTATGACATGTTTGCCTATCTGATTTACATAGCGCTTGCCATATTGCTTGTGGTCACTATATTTATAGCTCCTGACACCAAAGGCTCACGTTCGTGGTTGGTGATGGGGCCTGTCAGCCTGCAACCGGCGGAGTTTGCCAAGTTTGCTACAGCACTGGCGCTTGCCAAATATATGAATTCCTATTCGTTCACAATGAAGAACTGGAAGAATATACTGATGATGGTTTTTCTGATTCTGTTTCCGATGATATTGATTATCCTGCAACGGGAAACAGGTTCGGCATTGGTATATACCGCATTTTTCCTGGTGCTGTACCGGGAGGGAATGCCGGGTGTGGTGCTTTTCTCCGGTCTGTGTGCGGTAGCCTATTTTGTGGTGGGAATCCGATTCGATCAGGTCTTTATTGCCGATACGCCGACACCGATAGGGGAGTTTGCGGTGCTGTCTATGGTGCTGCTGTCTGCCGCGGGTATGGTATGGGTGTATAAGAAGAAGTGGGAACCTGTGCGTAACATATTGTTGGTTACGTTGGGGGTGTTACTGATAGCTTATATTGTTTCAGAATACGTGGTTCCGTTCAATCTTGTCTGGGTGCAGTGGGGACTGTGTGTGCTGGTGGTCGGCTATTTGATTTTTCTTTCTTTGAGCGAGCGTCACCTTAGTTATTTCCTGATAGGGCTGTTTGCCATAGGCTCTATCGGTTTCCTGTATTCAAGTGATTATTTTTTCAATAAAGTGCTGGAACCGCACCAGCAGATACGTATTAAAGTAGTGCTGGGTATGGAAGAAGACCTGGCAGGAGCCGGATATAATGTGAACCAGTCCAAGATTGCTATCGGTTCGGGAGGATTGACCGGCAAGGGTTTTCTGAATGGTACGCAAACTAAGTTGAAGTATGTGCCCGAGCAGGATACGGACTTCATCTTCTGTACGGTAGGCGAGGAGGAAGGTTTTATAGGTTCTACTGCTGTACTGCTTCTATTCCTTATATTGATACTCCGTCTGATAGCTGTGGCGGAGCGGCAACCGTCTGCTTTCGGTAGGGTATATGGCTATTCGGTGGTCAGTATATTCCTGTTCCACTTGTTTATTAATATAGGTATGGTGTTGGGCTTGACGCCTGTGATTGGTATTCCGCTGCCATTCTTTAGTTATGGCGGTTCTTCACTCTGGGGCTTTACTATTCTGCTGTTTATCTTCCTGCGCATTGATGCGGGACGTAAAAAAAGACTCTCAGCGTTTTAGTCTGATTCCCACGTCATTGATGCCGGGCAGAACTTCGTCCGGCAGGAGATGTGTGATCTTGAAACGGTATTCTCCGGCTTTTCCAATGCGGATAAGTCCTGCGCGGAGCGTTGACTGGTATAATCCGCCCCATCCGTCGCCTAACCAGATTCCGGCACTGTCGGCGAGTTTCATCTCTAATGTATCCTTTTTAATGTTTTGAGCTTCCGGACTGTCGTAATAGATAAGTAGAGGCAGGTTCTGATAAGGATAATTGTTTCGGTTTCTGACTTCTACGGATATATTGTAGAGCGTAGCGGAGTCCGGAATGGTGACATCGAAGAATAGAGTATCTTTCCGCTGCCAGCCTTCCGTCGGCAAGGATTGAAAGGTATGATATACTGTCTGTTCGTCGCAAGCCATGCAAAGGCTTGCGGCAAACAGCAGTATCAAACTCTTTCTGAGAGACTTCTTATGCTTGGGCAGGTTTTTCATTTCCGGCTGGTTTCTCTCCTTGTTGTTTGGGTGGATTGGGTTTGCCTCCATTGTCACGTTGCCCGTCTCCGCGCTGTCCGTCTCCACGTCCACGATTATTTTTGGGCTTGTTGCGTCTTGCTTGGTCTCCTTGCGGGCGGTCTCCTTGCGGTTTAGGCTGATTGCCTTGCTGTCTGGGTTGGTCACCCTGAGGCTTGGCTCCATTTTGGGGTCTGGAGTCACCTTGCGGGCGTTGCCGGGATTGCTGTTCCGCAGGCTGGTTGGGATTCGCTTTTTTCTTTTTCTTGCGATTGTTGTTACCGTTTCCACCACCGTTATTATCTCCGCCGTTTTTGCCTTTGCGGCTACGGTCGAAACGGGTCAGGCTTTCCTGTTCCAACAAGTCTACCGGTTTCTTGGGCTCTGCATGGCGTGTCTCTTCTATAAGACTGTCGGGCTTAGTACCCCGTTTGTTCATTCCGATGATTTCGAATGCACGCTTGCCGCTGATGGTCACCAGGTTGGCAGGAATATTCTTATCGGTAGAATAGGTTATCTGGTTACTCAGAATATCCGCCTTGAAGAAGTAGAACGTACCATCTTTGGTTTCCAGTTCAATTTCTTTGGAAGGAAGACGTTTCTGGGCTTCTACGTAACAATCCACTTCATAGTTGAGGCAACATTTCAGTTTGGCACATTGTCCCGCTAATTTTTGCGGGTTGAGGGAGATATCCTGATAACGCGCTGCACTTGTAGATACGGACACGAAAGAAGTCATCCAGGTGGCACAACACAGCTCGCGTCCGCAAGGGCCGATACCGCCGATGCGTCCGGCTTCCTGGCGTGCGCCGATTTGTTTCATCTCGATGCGTACATGGAAAGCGTCTGCCAGTACTTTAATCAGTTGGCGGAAATCCACGCGCTCGTCGGCAATGTAATAGAAGATGGCTTTATTACCGTCTCCCTGATATTCCACGTCGCCGATTTTCATATTAAGGTTCAGGTTGAGGGCAATCTGGCGGGCACGTATCATGGTACTGTGTTCCCGGCCTTTCGCCTCATTATACTTGTCCATATCCACCTGTTTCGCCTTGCGGTAGATACGCTTGATATCGGCTTCGGATTTGATATTTGCTTTCCGCATTTGCAGTGGAACGAGTCGCCCTGTCAGAGTCACCTCACCGATGTCATGTCCCGGTGTTGCCTCTACGGCCACGATGTCTCCTTTTTCCAAAGGTATATGGTTGCTGTTCCGGTAATACCCTTTGCGGGTATTCTTGAATTGCACCTCTACCATGTCGCCCTCTTCCGCATTTCCGGGAATATCAGCCAGCCAGTCGTAGGTGTTCAGTTGCTTGTCCTGCCTGCAGCAACTTTTGCAACAGAGACCTCCACTTCCGTTATGTAGTTTAAAATCCATCTTTTTATTTATGATTTAGCTATTTACAATAATATATCTGGTTTCTACTGTTTCAGTAGAACAATCATTTTCAATGAAAAATCAAAGAACACCATACGGGCATTCACGTTCTGCTCGATGTGTATCTGGGCTTCACTCAGTTCATCCATCATTCCCATCACATTCCGTTCGTTGATGAAAGGAGCAAAACGGGTGGCAAAATTCTGTTCGGGCAAAGTCATATAATTCATCTCCTTGCGATGCAGGTTGTAGATGAAGTTTTCGCGTATCATACGCTGGGCGTATGTCAGGAAATTCTTTTGCCGTTCACGTCCCATACCTGCAAGCTGTTCACTCCACTGTTTCATCTCGCGTATCTTCCGTTGATAGGATAGACGCATAAGGGTGACAAAGAGTTCAAAAAACAACTCATTTTCTTCATTCAGATGAATTGTTTCCAGTGCTTTAATAAAGTCACCGTTGGCGAGATGCGCCAGGGTGAAACTGTCGTTGGGTCGTACACCGTATTTCTGCTGTAAAGCGCTGGCAATGTCAGCCTCTTCTATCTTGCGGATATTGAAACGTTGCGTACGGCTTAGGATGGTAGGCAAAATCATGTCCGGAGCTTCGGATATCAGCAGGAATACAGTCTTTTCAGGTGGTTCCTCCAAGAGTTTCAACAGCTTGTTGGCACAGACTACGTGCATCTTCTCAGGCAACCATACGATGGTCACTTTATATCCGCCCTCACTTGATTTCAGACTGAGCTTCCGCACTATTTCATCACTCTCTTTGGCATAGATGATGGCTTGTCCGTTTTCGGCATCCATCTCATTCAGCCAGTGGTTAAGGCTGAAATAGGGGCTGTTCAGAACCAGATGCCGCCAGTCGGCTATGTAATCGTCGCAAACTTCTTTTTTCCCCTTCTTCACGATGGGGAAGACGAAGTGTACATCCGGATGCACCAGTTTATTCCATTTCACGCAGGAAGGGCAGGTGCCGCAAGCATCCGTTTCTGTGCGGTTCGGACAACAAATGTAACGGGCATAGGCCATTGCCAGCGGGAGCTTTCCCACTCCCGACGGACCGCAAAATAGCTGTGCATGAGGAATACGCCCTTCTCGCACTTCTTGCCTTAATCGCTCTTTAGCAGCCTCTTGTCCTATTACATCTTTGAAAAACACGATATTACTTATAATTTAGTTATTGATTACCGATTGCATTACTTCCACTCTCAACTCTCCATTTTCAACTCTCAACTTCTCTTAGTAGACCTGTTTTGCAACTTCCTTTATGCTATCTACCGCACCAATGGAGTAGAAATGGATGCTGGGCACGCCATGCTCCATCAGTTCTTTGCATTGCTGCACGCACCATTCGATGCCTACTTGCCTGGCTTCTTCATCCGTCTTACACTTCATCGCTTCGCATGCCAGTTCTTCGGGCAAGTCCACTTTGAAGGTCTTGGGAATCATGCTGATTTGTGATATCTTCTTAAATGGTTTGATACCGGGGATGATAGGGATGGTGACACCGGCTTTCCGGGCACGTTCCACAAAGTTGAAGTATTTCCGGTTATCATAGAAAAGCTGGGTAACGGCATATTCCGCGCCGGCTTCCATTTTCTGTTTTAACCAATAAATGTCAGTATCGATATTGGGAGCTTCTTCATGTTTTTCGGGATAGCACGCCACACCGTAAGAGAACGGTGTTTTTGTTATCTTCATTTCCGAACCATCTACGAAGATGCCTTTATTGAAGTTGTTGATCTGTTCCTGTAATTCGATGGCGTGGTGGTAACCGTCGCCTTCGGGAGTGAATGCAGACTCGTGTTTCGCCTTGTCTCCACGCAATACCAGCAGGTCGGTGATGCCGAGGAATTGTAAGTCGAGCAATACGTATTCTGTCTCTTCGCGGGTGAAACCGCTGCAAAGAATATGCGGAACTACGGTGATATTATATTTATTCTGGATAGCACCGGCTACGGCTACGGTTCCCGGACGTCGGCGCAAGCGGTTGCGCTGGAACAGACCATTGCCCAGATCTTTGTATACATATTCGCTGCGATGCGTGGTGATATTTATGTATTTCGGGTCAAATTCCCGTAAAGTATCTATGGTTTCGTACAGCTTTTCGATGCCTGTGCCTTTCAGCGGTGGCAGTATTTCGAAGGAGAAAGCTGTCTTCTCGTTGCTGTGTATCAGGTCGATAATTCTCATTTCTTTTTCGTTGCCTTTGTTCGGTGAACAAAACTATTTGTACATTGGGAACAAAAATACGAAAAAGAAATGAGATATGCTTTTTTTATCCGGCTATTCTTTTATACAGCGTACGAAAAGAGCGCTGCTCTTTGGTTTGCTGTCAATAAGTTGGGCGTCGTCTTTCAAGCTTGTAAGGAGTATTACTTTATCTGCCAAAGTGGATTTGGATTCACCGCTTATCCAATAACCGACTGAAGAACCTTCATTCACAAGAGTCGTTCCGGTTTCCTTTACACTGTATAATCCATAGGGAATAGCATTGAATCCGGTTTCATTTGTTGCGATATAACCACCATCATTTGTTGTCCATTTCCCGGTTTCTAAGAGAATGGCTGCATTGTTTATGTATTTTGTTAATGATTCCCAATCCTTCATATTCGGTACCTTCCATTGCTCAGGTGTTAATTCATTGTCGGCAAGAAGGACATCTCCACTATAAAAATAAACATCCTGCTCTGTTGAATGGAAGTAACCGGCTCCTTGTCCGAATTCCGTTATTTTCTTTATTGTGCTACCATTCCTATAAGCTGTAGCCTGTAAGTTCTCTTTCATCCAATACTGTGTGCCGATTTTTACTATCGGATAAGTTTTCAACTGTCCTCCCCGTATATCCCGGAGCATATAGCTGCTGACGTTGACTGTCGCAGGTGCTTCAGGCTTCTCTGTGACAATCTGTCCTTTACTATCGATGTAAAACACTTCAATTGGGGCCGATTCCCCTGGGGTATAGTTTAGCGTGTTGTCAGCAACATTCCAATTGACCGCTCCTCCATGCACTTTTTCTGCTTTATCCAGAAGTTGCAATACGGTTCCTTTATCTAATTGTGCCTGTTTGTTTATTACCGGATAAACGACGATAGCACGTGAGGCGAGATTGTTACTGGCTGATGACAAGTATTCTTTGCAGATTTCCGCCACAACCTGTCCTCCTTGATGAACTTGATAGATGTCTGATGTTTTGAAGGACAGGGCCGCAATGTGGATGGAACTGATTTGGTAACTGTTTTCACTTTCTTCTTGTGTCAGTTCTCCCCAGTCCTCTATTTCTCCCGCTATTCCACAGAGCGTATTACTGGCATCCTGCAATGCTTTGATGGATATGACGCATTGTTTATTGCTGCTTAGCGAATTTATGGATATAGGACAAGTATATATTTTCCCATTCCAATCAATGGTAAAAGATAAGTCACTTGAGGATGTTTCCTGTGGAATGACAATAAGTTCTTTGCCTACCAGTTTGTCTTTCTCTTTTTTCCAAATGCCGAATGGGACAATGTCACTCTTTGCCTTGTAATTACTTAGTTTATTGTCTGTCAAGTTGTAATCTGCTTGGATATAAAATCCGCTTATGGCAATCTGTGGATTTGACAGGAGCATTTCGTCTATGTCTTCTCCCTCTTGTGGCAATAATTCTATTTTCAGCTTGGCAAATTTATGTTGGAATTTAAGTTGTACGGCATTGTTGCTGCTGGCTACGTCCCCTTTTTTAGCTATTAAGAAGTCTGATTTGGAGAAGTTGTCATTGGGGCTTTGGTTGGTTTGCACAGCTACATTGAGTGATGAATTATTTGCGGCGATACCTTCTTTTTGATAGGGATAATAGCTGATGAAATCAAGAGTTGCATCTCCTTCCGGATAGAAGACTGTTTCCTCAGGTATAAACTGGTTGTTTTCACCGCATTCTAATTTAAGATTGTCAATGTAACGATTCCCGCTGATAGCTGTACCGGATATCATGGCGAATAGTCCGATTTGTTCTCCTGTTTTGAAACTACTTCCATTGGTTTTTGTATTTACTTTACTGATAGTAGTGGAGAATGTGATAGGAATGGTTCCGGGAGAAACTTCCGATTCGATTTCGTTAACGCAGGAAGTGCTCAAGAGAAGAGCACAACAGATTAAGGATTTTACTCCGTTTCTTCTAAACTTTATTTTATTCATTATTAAATAGTTTGTGGAATACTTACTATAGTAGTCCGGTTATATTTACGGTTTTGCTAAGGCAATTAATGCATCAGAATATTATTGGATTGAGTAGGACCATAACCGGTATGGAAAAGTCTGTCGGCTTTAGGATGCTAATTACTTGAAGTCACGCTTGAATTCAGGTTCTATTCTTTCTTTTATGTTCTTCAACGTTGATTAACATTAACAGACCTCAAAGGTAAAATAATATTTCTGAATGTGAAATGAAAAGGGGCATTTGTGTTAATCGTTTTACCTATTTCACTTTGTATGAAGAGGATAAATAAACGGCTTTTACCCTACATTTTCATTCTTTCGCAGGAGATTTCAAAATTATCACGTACCTTTGTAGTCAAATTAAAGATAATCTGAGAACTTATGCCATTAAATTTACCTGATAAGCTGCCGGCGATAGAGTTGCTGAAAGAAGAGAATATATTTGTCATTGACAACTCACGCGCCACGCAACAGGACATCCGTCCGTTGCGCATCGTTATCTTGAACTTGATGCCTTTGAAGATTACCACGGAGACAGACCTTGTGCGTTTGCTCTCCAATACACCGCTTCAAGTGGAAATCTCGTTCATGAAAATCAAGAGTCATACATCCAAGAATACGCCTGTTGAACACATGCAGACGTTCTATACTGACTTTGAGAAGATGCGCGGCGAGAAATACGACGGTATGATTATCACCGGTGCACCGGTGGAACAGTTGGATTTTGAAGAGGTAACTTACTGGGATGAAATAATGGAAATCTTTGATTGGGCGCGTACGCACGTCACTTCCACACTTTATATATGCTGGGCGGCACAAGCCGGACTCTATCATCATTATGGAGTGCCCAAACATGCATTGGACAAGAAGATGTTCGGCATTTTCGAGCATCGTCCTTTAGATCCGTTACACGCTATTTTCCGTGGTTTCGATGATATGTTCTATGTGCCCCATAGCCGTCATACGGAAGTGCGGAAAGAAGATATTCTGAAAGTGCCCGAACTGACTTTGCTTTCCGAATCGGAAGAGGCAGGCGTACATCTTGTTGTGGCACGTGGCGGACGCGAATTTTTCGTAACCGGTCATTCGGAATACTCTCCGCTGACGTTGGACACGGAATACCGCAGGGATTTAGACAAAGGACTGCCTATTGAAGTGCCTCGTAATTATTATGTGGATGATGATCCGGATAAAGGTGTCATGGTACGTTGGCGTGCCCATGCCAATCTGCTGTTCTCTAATTGGTTGAACTATTTCGTTTATCAGGAAACTCCGTACAATATTAACGATATAGAATGATAAAGCAACGGAAAATAGAATTACTGGCGCCTGCCAAGAATCTGGAATGTGGTATTGAGGCTGTCAATCATGGTGCGGATGCTGTGTACATCGGTGCACCTCGGTTTGGTGCGCGTGCGGCGGCCGGCAATTCATTGGAAGATATAACGGCTTTGGTGGCTCATGCCCATTTGTATAATGCCCGGATTTACGTCACGGTCAATACGATTCTGAAAGAAGAGGAACTGGAGGAAACGGAGGCTATGATCTGGGATTTGTATCGTGCGGGTGTTGATGCACTGATTGTGCAGGATATGGGAATCACCCGTCTGAACCTGCCGCCTATTCCTTTGCATGCCAGTACGCAAATGGATAACCGTACACCGGAGAAAGTGCGTTTCCTGGCAGAAGCCGGTTTCCGGCAAGTGGTGTTGGCGCGTGAATTGTCTTTGCAGGATATTCATTGTATTCACGAAGCTTGTCCTGAGGTTCTGTTGGAGATTTTCGTGCATGGTGCGCTTTGCGTCAGCTATAGCGGCCAGTGCTATGTTAGTCAGGCTTGCTTCGGACGCAGTGCTAACCGGGGAGAGTGTGCGCAATTCTGCCGCCTGCCTTTCAGTCTGACGGATGCGGACGGGAAAGTGATAGTGCGCGATAAACATCTGCTTTCCCTTAAAGATTTGAATCAGAGTGACGCTCTGGAAGAATTGCTCGATGCGGGCGCTACCTCTCTCAAAATAGAAGGCCGTCTGAAAGATGTCTCTTACGTAAAGAATGTCACAGCGGCCTATCGCCAGAAACTGGATGCCATCTTTGCACGCCGCACAGAATATGTGCGTGCTTCTTCCGGTACTTGTCGTTATACTTTCCGTCCGCAACTGGATAAGAGTTTCAGCCGCGGTTTCACCCACTACTTTCTGCATGGACGCAGCGAAGGGATTTTCTCTTTCGATACTCCGAAGTCTCTCGGTGAAGAGATGGGAACCATGAAGGAACAACGTGGAAACTACCTTACGGTGGCCGGACTGAAATCTTTCAATAATGGCGATGGCGTATGCTATCTCGATGAACAAGGCCGTCTGCAAGGTTTCCGCATCAACCGTGTGGATGGGAACAAACTTTATCCGGCGGGGGAGATACCCCGTATTCGTCCGCGAACTGTGCTGTATCGCAACTTCGACCAGGAATTTGAAAAGCTGCTTTCCCGCAAGTCTTCCGAGCGGAAGATTGCCGTCTCCTTGCTTTTGGCAGATACGGCTTTCGGCTTTACCCTGACTGCTACGGATGAGGATGATAACAGTGTAACCCTTTCTTTCCCTTATCAGAGAGAACTTGCCCGTACACCGCAGGCGGATAATCTGCGCACGCAACTTGGCAAATTGGGAAACACCCCCTTTGAAGCTTGTACCCCTGTAGAGGCGAATCATCATTCGCCCGAAACCGGTTCCGCCATCGAAATACGCTTTTCCGACAACTGGTTTCTCCCCGCTTCCGTCGTAGCCGAATGGCGGCGCCAGATTATAGAAAAACTCATTACTGCCCGCCGTATCAACTATCGCCGTGAACTGGCTGTCTGGAAACCAACCACCCATCTTTTCCCGCTTCCGGAGACTTCGCATAAACCGACTGTTTCCGGGGCTTCATTAACGTATCTCGGCAATGTGATGAACACCCGTGCCGCTTCTTTCTATGCTGACCACGGCATTGCCTCTGTAGCTCCGGCTTACGAGAAACAGTCCGTTCCGGGTGCTGTCCTGATGTTCTGCAAGCATTGCCTGCGTTATAGTATGGGGTGGTGTCCCACTTATCAGAAAGGGCGTTCACCTTATCGGGAACCTTATTACCTGTCGGGAACTGACGGTAAGCGTTTCCGTCTGGAGTTCGATTGTAAAAATTGTCAGATGAAGGTTTATGCGGAATAAGGGATTGAAATATGATTCAGGAATGCGAATCGGCATAGGGCTACGCAGGGCATACAGTTTCTTTTCTTTGCGCAGGTCTGCACTTATCTGCATTTCTTTATTCTTATGTTTCTGTTTTCTTTCTTGCCGCTATTCGCGTCCCAATCTGGATGATGAAGGAATGAGTGCCGGGACTCGTGATTCCCTGACTTACCTTTATGACCGCCATTACACGCTGAACACTAACCTGGAAGTAGTACAGGATTCTGTAGTGCTTGCCTGTCTGCCTGTGAAAGATTGCTATAATACCCTTTACAAAGGAGACCGTGTGGTGGTGGCTGAATTTGCCATTCATCCGGCGGACAGCGTGGATAGTGTTTGGGTGAAGCTGGCCCATACTCAGGAGATACAGGGATGGATTGGGGAGCGTGAGATGATGCAGGCTTTTGTGCCGACGGATAGTATTTCCCAGTTCATTTACCTGTTCAGTGATACGCATGCTTCGTATTTCGTTATTATCTTTGCTTTGTTTGTGGGTGCCTGGATGCTCCGTTTGTTTCGTCGCAAACAGTTGAAGATGGTCTATTTTAATGATATCGACAGTGTGTATCCGCTGTTACTTTGCCTGCTGATGGCATTCAGTGCTACGGTGTATGAGTCCATGCAGGTTTTTGTGCCCGAAACGTGGGAACACTTCTACTTTAATCCTACGCTTTCTCCTTTCAAGGTGCCGTTTGTCCTTTCAGTCTTCTTGTTGGGCATCTGGTTGTTCATCATTGTCTTGCTGGCAGTGCTCGATGATCTGTTCCGCCAGCTTTCGCCTGCAGCCGCTATGTTCTATTTGCTGGGTCTGGCATCTTGCTGCATCTTCTGCTATTTCTTCTTTATATTGACCACACAGATATATATCGGTTACGTCTTCCTTGCTGCCTTCATCTGGATTTTCCTGAAAAAGGTGCATGCCACACTTGTTGTTTATCGCTATCGTTGCGGTAATTGCGGACAGAAGCTTAAAGAAAAAGGACGTTGTCCGAGTTGCGGTGCGATTAATGAGTAAGGCTTAATAGGACTATAATCTGTGTGATATAGTTGTTCTAATGAAAACGGGCGTTTCCTTTTGTGGAAACGCCCGTGATTCTTTATAGGAATAAAGTTGTTTTTAGAATCTACAACGTAATTCAATGCCTGCTTGAATAGGACGGCCTTTCTGCATGAACCCGTTACCCATGCTTTCGAAGTAGAAAGCGGCATAATCTTTGTCCAATACATTGCGAACCCAGAAGTCAATCTGTCCGTTGCCTTTCTGGAGGCTGAGGCGTCCGTTCAGTGTGCCGTAGAAGGACTGGCTGACGTCGTTCTGCTCCGTCCAGTAGATGCGGCCGGCACCGGTGTAGTTGGCGTTTACCTGGATGCGGTCCAGCCAATGGCCCGGGTTGATGCGGAAGATGTATTGTCCGCCCAGGCTCAGGGTGTGCTTGGGGACGAAGGGGACGTAATTGCCGTTGTAACTTATTTCTTCCAGTTTACTGTTGGTGGTGACGTAATCTTTGAATGTGGCGTATGTGTAGCCATAATTTGCAGTCAGCGTGAAGTTGGTGGTAACTGCGCCCGCCAGGGATATTTCAGCTCCGAGGCTGCGACTCTTTCCTGCATTTACCGTTTCACGTCCGAGGCCGCTTTGGGCAAAGCGTGATATTTGTTGGTCGCGCGTTTCGAGCCAGAAGAGGGCGGCATCGGCACGCAGACGGTTCTGGAAAAGATTCAGGTGAGTACCTGCTTCATAGTTCCAGGTCTGTTCAGGTTTGTACATGGTGGCTGCTCTGGCATCCGGATTTACTCCGGCGTCAGGAAAATGTCCTTCTACCAATGCCTTATAAGCATCGGGAACATGCGGCATGATTTCTTCTTTAGATTGTTTCATCATATCATTGCGCAGGCTGGATTGCAGAAGGTCGGAGAACATCTGGATGTTGTAGCCGCCCGAACGATATCCTTTGCTGACAGTCAGATAAATGTTCCCGGTGTTTTTCTTGAAATCATATTGCAAGGCAAACTTCGGCAATAATTGCAGATAATCCTTACTGATGGAACCTTCATATTTTGATTCAACAGTCAATGCTGTTTCCGGCATCATCGTGATGTCTCTGATAACTTGTCCGTTCTGTACCATCTGGCCTGTGATGCCTACGGTGTAGTCCATGGCTGTACCGGAGTTGTAGTCCATTTTCATCTTCTCATAGTCTAGTCGCAGCCCGGCGGTGAAAGAGAGTCCACCAAGTCCGAATACGTCCCGGAAAGTGGATTGGTGAAACAAGGCTCCGTTCAGAAGCGGTGTCTCGAAATCTCCGTTGATGGGTAGGCGGGTGCTGGTAATCTTTAATGCGGGCATGATGTTCATGCTTGATGTGGGGCCCATCGGCACTTCTATTTTCGATGGAATCACGCTGCCCAACATCTGATCCATCATCGCCATACCATCTTCCTTAAATGTGACCGGTGCAGTCGTATTCAGCCATTGATAGAAGCCGAAGATGCCCGTTGCCCATTGCCAGCGGCGGTTTTCCTTGCTCTTCATCACGATTTCTTCACTGATGGTATTGATGCGCTGTTTCTGTTCGAGGGTATACGTGTTTTTGGCTGTGAAGTCCTGGTCCAGAAACATACGGTCTTTCAGAAATTGATATCCGGTGACGGCGCTCAATGTGAAGTTTTGTGCCTGATGCTCTATGTTCACTCCGGCATTCAGCAGGTTGCGGTAATAGCTGCTCTCATCGTTGTAGGCAGGCTGGGCTATGTCTCCGGTTGTCTTATCATAGAGTCCGTAGGGGTAACCGCCCTGGTCGCTGTATTCATAACTTACGTTGAAGTCGAGTTTCCAATTCTCACTGGGCAGGTAAATGGCACGGGCGCGTCCACCGGCGGATTGGCCTTTATCTATCTTCTTATTATTAAGTGCCGCATTACGGAAGAAACCTCCTTCATAGTCGTAAAACCCTCCGGCGGAGAAGGCGAACCGCTCGTTTATCCGGTGGTAATGGGTGACGGAAGTATTGTATTGGTTGTGCGTACCGGCTCCTATGCGGAAGTCGGTGCCTTGGTAAGAGAAAGGAGATTTGGTATGTACTTTGATGAGTCCGCCCATTGCATTTCGTCCGTACAGGGTGCCTTGGGGGCCGCGCAGTACGTCGATACGCTCGATGTCGGAGTAGTCGAAGTCGAATGCGGACTTATCTATATAAGGTATGTTGTCGACGTATAATCCTACGGACGGGGTGTTGATACGCGAGCCGATGCCGCGGATATAAACGGCGGAAGTCAGACGCGAACCGTAGTCGGGAATAAATATATTGGGTACAAGCGCGGTCAGGTTTTTGATTGAGTTCACTTGTGCAGCCTGCATGTCTTGTTGTGAAAGCAGGGTGACGGCGTTTGGCAGCTCGCGCAACTTACGGTTTTCTTTGGGTGCTGCAATGATCAGGACTTCTTCAACGTCCACTATTTTCAGGGTATCCACTTCCTCTGCACATACGTTCCCTACTGACAGGAGTGCCAGGGCAAAAATCAACAATTTACTCTTATTCATTCTTTGTCTTTTATGATAAATGATAATTTACCAGCGGGCATTTCCTAAGCCTGTAAGGCTTTTATCTTATAGCCCAGGGTAACACCCTGGGTAATGGATGATCCCACAATCTTACGCCCTGTAAGGGCAAAAGCCCATGTGGGCTGTTATGCCCTTACAGGGCGCAGAGAGAAACACATGGCAATCCCCCAGGGCGTTGCCCTGGGCTATAAGATAAAAGGCTTTCAGCCTACTAGGTACTATCACGTCAATGAGTATGCCGAAAGGAAATTTTGCTCCAGCGCTACGCTGGTAAATTATCATTTATAGGTTTCTGCTTGCAAAGTAAGGGGATTCTCTCCGTTCCCGCAATCCTCATTTATTAGGATTTAGATACGGTCTGCTTCAACATATCCGTGCATTACAGCATAAATCGTCAGTCCTGCCACTGATTTAATACCCAGCTTTTCCGTAATATTCTTTCGGTGGGAGATGACGGTAGTCAGGCTGATATTCAGTTTATCGGCTATTTCTTTATTGATAAGTCCTTTGGTTATCAGTACCAGTACTTCTATTTCACGGGGAGAGAGATCATGTTCGCTGTCGGCATGAGGATTACCGCACGGATGCGCTGTTGCACCGTGGGGATGTCCGTGGGGGTGGCCATGGGGATGTCCGCCTTTGTGTCCGAACTGATGCAGTTGCAGGATGTTTCTGATCAGTGTTTTCTCGTCCTGATAAATATTCAAGGTCGGTATTCCTGCCAGTTGCGGTTGGTTGTCACCGTTTGCCAGTACAATTGTTTTGGGTTTGCGGGGGAGGAAGAAAGCTGTATGCTCAAAATATATCTGCGCCGAGATAAAATAATGGGCGTACATGTCGGGCGTATCATCCACCAGTTCCTCGAACGAACTGAATACACGGATGACAGCCATCGGGATGATTTCTTCCAGAAGATTCTGCAATCCCAGGCACGAAAGGGTGTTGGAGTCAACAATTGCTATTTCGGGGGCTACCATATAATTCCTTAAATTTTTGCAAAAGTACAGATTATTTTTATGAAACAGGCTGTTACTGCTGAAAAACAGCTACTTCCCTTGTCTTCCCTTATAGAACTTTGCTCTCTCTTTGTTTGTTGTTAGTACATAAATAACTTAATACTACTGATTTATGAAATATGATATAGCTATCATCGGCGGCGGCCCTGCCGGTTATACGGCAGCCGAAAGAGCGGCTGCAAACGGACTGCAAACTGTTTTGTTTGAAAAGAAAGCCATCGGTGGCGTCTGCCTCAACGAGGGGTGCATTCCTACTAAGACTTTGCTCTATTCCGCCAAATTGTGGGACACCATGAAAAGTGCGTCCAAGTACGGCATCTCAGTGCCCGGCGGTTCGGCATTCGATATGCGGAAGATTATCGACCGTAAAGATAAGATTGTGAAAAAGCTGACCGGTGGCGTGAAGATGACGGTCAATTCGTATGGTGCTGTTATTGTGCCGCAGGAAGCCGTTATTATGGGTGAGGCGGATGGACGTTTCCAACTTTCGGCTGCCGGTGAAGTATATGAAGTAATCTATCTGTTGGTATGTACAGGTTCCGATACATTGATCCCTCCCATTAAAGGATTATCTGAAATTGATTATTGGACATCAAAGGAAGCATTGGAGATCACAACTTTGCCTCGTTCACTTGTCATTATCGGCGGTGGTGTTATCGGGATGGAATTCGCCTCTTTCTTCAATAGTATGGGAGTGCAGGTGCATGTTGTTGAAATGATGCCCGAAGTATTGGGTGCCATGGATAAGGAAACCAGTGGTATGCTGCGTTCAGAGTACCAGAAGCGCGGGGTTAATTTCCATCTGAATGCAAAAGTTATTGAGGTCGGCAAAGAGGGTGTCACTATTGAAAAAGAAGGTAAGACTGCACTTATCGAAGCCGAAAAGCTACTCGTCAGTGTGGGTAGGAAAGCTAACTTGTCCCAGGTCGGTTTGGATAAACTGAACATTGAACTGCTGCGCAACGGTGTGAAAGTAGATGAACATATGCAGACTTCCCATCCTCGTGTCTATGCCTGTGGCGACATCACCGGGCGTTCTATGCTGGCACATACTGCCATTCGTGAAAGTGAAGTTGCTGTCAATCATATCTTGGGAGTGGAAGACCGTATGAATTACGATTGTGTACCCGGCGTGGTGTATACCAATCCTGAAGTAGCGGGAGTCGGTAAGACTGAGGAAGAACTGAAAGCATCCGGTATCAGTTATCATGTCCAGAAGTTACCGATGGCCTATTCGGGCCGTTTTGTAGCCGAGAATGAATTGGTGAACGGGCTATGTAAGTTGATATTGGACGATGATGATCGGGTGATAGGCTGTCATATGCTGGGAAACCCTGTTTCGGAATTGATTGTTCTTGCCGGACTTGCCGTGCAGCACGGATATACGGTGGAAGAGTTTCAAAAGACTGTTTTTCCACATCCGACGGTCGGTGAAATCTTCCATGAAACACTCTTTGCATAATGTTATGTATTGATAATCGCTGTACGGATATCTATTTTAATCTGGCAGCAGAAGAGTATTTGTTGAAGCAGAAGCGAGGTAACTTCTTCATGCTTTGGCAGTCGGAGCCTTCCGTAGTGATAGGGAAACATCAGAGTGTGGCAGCGGAAGCGGACGAGAGGTTTCTGGATGAAAAGGGAATAACGCTGGCACGCCGTTTTTCCGGTGGAGGGGCTGTATATCATGACCGGGGAAACATTAACCTGAGTTTTATTGAAACCGTAAAGCAGCCGGACTTTGGATATTACCTGCAACAGGTCGTCGATTTCCTCGAAATGGTAGGCATCTCAGCTTATGCCGACCAGCGTCTGGGCATTTATGTGGATGAACGGAAAATATCAGGTAGTGCGCAGTGCATACACAAAGACCGTGTGATGTATCATTGTACTTTGTTGTTTTCCACTGATCTGGATACGTTGAATGCGGCGTTGAATGGCGATCCGGATGTGGAAAGCCGTCTACCGGGCTCTCGTACTATACGTGCGGTACCTTCCGTACGGAGTGAAGTTGCTAATATAAAAGAGTTTTTGTCCGAACCCATGGACGTCAAGCGTTTCATGCATTTGCTCTTTCACTCCTTTGTGGATGATGACGATAACCGGATTTACCGCTTCTCTACCGGAGATATGGAAGCCATCGAACGGTTGAAAGCGGAAAAGTATTCCTGCAAAGAGTGGATATATCAAAAATCCGCATTAACTTTTACTTAAGTTAAAAACTTACTACTCAGTTGTTTGTTGTATAATAATAAACCGAGAACCTAAAACTTAACTATATGTCAAGATTTGAAATAAAGATGCCCAAATTGGGTGAAAGTATAACCGAAGGTACCATCATCTCATGGTCGGTGCAAGTAGGAGACATCATCAAGGAAGATGATGTGTTATTTGAAGTAAATACCGCTAAAGTCAGTGCCGAAATACCGTCTCCGGTAGAAGGTAAAGTTGTGGAAATTTTATTTAAGGAAGGAGACACCGTAGCTGTGGGTACGGTGGTTGCTATTGTCGATATCGGAGGTGAGAACTCCGGGGATGAGGGTGTTGCGGTTGTTTCTAAGACTGCCTCTGAGGAAACTCCTCAAGTCAAGACTGTCAAATCGGAAGAAGAGCGTTGGTATTCGCCTGTAGTTCTTCAGTTGGCTCGTGAGGCCGGCATTCAGCCTGAAGAACTGGATACTATTCCGGGTACCGGATATCAGGGGCGGGTGAGCAAGAAGGACATCAAGAGTTACATTGTCCGGAAACAAAGTGCTGGTGCAACCACGGCGCAACCTGCGGCTGAGCCAAGTCCGCAATCTGTTGCAAGCGTTGCAACGCAATCGGTAGCTATAGCATCTGCCCGGTCATCTGCTAAACCTGCCGTAACTCCCGACGTACAACGTACTGCACCTGCGTCCGGCATATTCTCTGCGGAAGGTGTTGAAGTAAAAGAGATGGATCGTGTACGCAAGGTGATAGCCGACCACATGGTAATGTCCAAACATACTTCCCCGCACGTAACCAATGTTGTGGAAGTGGATGTAACGAAACTTGTGAAGTGGCGTGATAAGAATAAAGATGCTTTCTTACGTCGTGAGGGAGTGAAACTTACTTATATGCCTGCCATCACAGAAGCTGTGGCGAAGGCGCTGGCTGCTTACCCGCAAGTGAATGTATCGGTAGAGGGATATAATATCCTCTTCAAGAAACATATCAATATCGGCATTGCCGTTTCTCTGAATGATGGCAATCTGATTGTTCCGGTGGTTCGTGATGCCGATCGTCTGAACCTGAACGGACTTGCCGTAGCCATTGATTCACTGGCACTCAAGGCTCGTGATAATAAGCTGATGCCCGATGATATTTCCGGTGGCACTTTTACGATTACGAACTTCGGTACATTCAAGTCTTTGTTCGGTACACCTATCATCAATCAGCCTCAGGTGGCTATCCTGGGAGTAGGATACATCGAGAAGAAGCCTGCCGTAATAGAGACCCCGGAAGGGGATGTGATTGCCATCCGTCATAAGATGTATCTGTCCCTCTCTTATGACCATAGGGTTGTAGATGGCTCATTAGGTGGCAACTTCCTCTATTTTATTAAAGATTATCTGGAAAACTGGAAAGAATAACTTAATACCTTGATAAGTATGAAAAAGTACAATATAAAAACCACAGATGTGGAACTGCTGAAGAAATGGTATTACCTGATGACGCTGGGGCGTGCGCTCGATGAAAAAGCACCCGCTTACCTGTTGCAGTCCCTTGGCTGGTCCTTTCACGCTCCGTATGCCGGACATGACGGAATACAGTTGGCCATCGGACAGGTATTTACCAAAGGAGAAGATTTCCTTTTCCCTTACTACCGCGATATGCTGACTGCCCTTTCCGCCGGAATGACAGCAGAAGAACTTATACTGAACGGTATCTCCAAAGCTACTGATCCGGGAAGTGGCGGACGCCACATGTCCAATCACTTTGCCAAACCCGAATGGCATATCGAGAATATATCCTCGGCTACAGGTACGCATGATCTTCATGCAGCCGGTGTGGCACGTGCAATGGTATATTATGACCATAAAGGAGTCGTCATTACTTCACACGGCGAATCTGCCTCGTCTGAGGGCTTTGTCTACGAAGCTGTCAATGGTGCCAGCCTTGAACGCCTGCCCGTTATTTTTGTATGGCAGGATAATGGATATGGTATATCTGTTCCGAAGAAAGACCAGACGGCAGCCCGTAAAGTGGCGGATAACTTCTCCGGATTCAAGAATCTGAAGATTATCCATTGTAATGGAAAAGATGTGTTCGACTCCATGAATGCCATGACTGAGGCCCGTGAGTATGCATTGCTGAACCGGAATCCGGTAATCGTACATGCCAATTGTGTCCGTATCGGTTCCCATTCCAACTCTGACAAAGACACTTTGTACAGGGATGAAAACGAACTGGCTTATGTGAAAGAGGCTGATCCGCTGCTGAAGTTTCGCCGGATGCTGTTGCGTTACAAGCGTCTCACCGAGGAAGAGCTGAAAGAAATAGAGGAGAAAGCAAAGAAAGACCTGGCTGCTGCCAATCGTAAGGCGCTGACAGCTCCCGATCCCGATCCTAAAAGCATTTTCAACTATGTATTGCCGGAACCTTACGAACCGGAAAAATATAAAGATGGGACACATCGTGAGACAGAAGGAGAGAAGAAATTCTTTGTAACTGCCATCAATGAAACGCTGAAAGCAGAGTTCCGCCATAATCCTGATACCTTCATTTGGGGGCAGGATGTTGCCAATCGGGATAAAGGGGGCGTGTTCAATGTAACCAAAGGAATGCAACAGGAATTCGGTGAAGCTCGTGTATTCAGTGCACCTATCGCCGAAGATTATATTGTCGGCACAGCAAATGGTATGAGCCGTTTTGATCCTAAAATCCGGGTAGTGATAGAAGGTGCGGAGTTTGCCGACTATTTCTGGCCTGCCGTAGAACAATATGTGGAATGTACCCATGAATATTGGCGCAGCAACGGACAGTTTGTTCCTAATGTAACTTTGCGTCTGGCTTCCGGTGGTTATATCGGTGGTGGACTCTATCACTCGCAAAATCTGGAAGGTGCTTTGGCTACTTTGCCCGGAGCGCGGATTGTTTGCCCATCCTTTGCTGATGATGCTGCCGGACTGCTCCGTACAAGTATACGCTCCCGTGGGTTTACGCTGTTTATTGAACCGAAAGCATTGTATAATTCCGTAGAAGCAGCCACCATCGTCCCTGATGATTTTGAAGTTCCTTTTGGGAAAGCGCGTATTCGCCGTGAGGGCAGTGATCTGAGTATTATCACCTATGGTAACACAACGCATTTCTGCCTGAATGTTGCCGAACGTTTGGAAAAAGAAGGTGGCTGGAGTGTGGAAGTGATTGATATCCGTTCTTTGATACCGTTGGATAAAGAAACCATTTATGAGTCTGTGAAGAAGACCAGTAAAGCTCTGATTGTTCATGAAGATAAAGTCTTTGGTGGCTTCGGTGGTGAGATAGCAGCCAGTATTGGTACAGACTTATTCCGTTACCTGGATGCATCGGTGCAGCGTGTAGGCTCTACCTTTACTCCTGTAGGTTTTAATCCGATACTGGAACGTGCCATTCTGCCGGGTGCAGATAGAATTTTTGAAGCAGCCAAGAAGCTGTTGGAATATTAATTTAATAATAAGTTATTATGAAAGAGATAGGATTATTTTATGCAATGAATGCTGCCAAGACTTCTCATATCGCAGAGAAGATACGTGAGAAGCTCGGACACAAAGAAGTGGAAATGATTATGATAGAAAAAGCTTGGCAGAATGATTTCCAGGCTTATGATAAACTGATAGTAGGTGCCTCCACCTGGTTTGATGGTGAATTGCCCACCTATTGGGATGAGATGATACCGGAGATAGAAAGCCTCGACCTGAAAGACAAGAAAGTTGCTCTCTTCGGACTTGGTGACCAAATCGGTTATCCCGATAATTTTGTGGATGGCCTGGGAATACTGGCTGATGCTTTTGAAAAGGCAGGAGCTGTTCTTGTCGGATTTACGTCTGCCGAAGGTTATTCATTTAACCATTCAAGAGCTTTGAGGGATGGTAAATGGTGTGGGCTGGTGATTGATATAGAGAACCAGTCGAAGCTGACGGATAAACGTATAACGGACTGGTGTGAACAGTTGAAGAAAGAATTCTGAGATAACATGAGGGGCTCGTTAGAGGGCCCCCTTATTTTATATTACTTTGATTCCATCAGGAACTTTGATTGTAGATTTTTCCATTAGTTCCTTTAACATGCTTGATATAGACTACACCGAATGGAATAGGGAAGGTCCTTTCCGCCCATTCCAAATCGCCAAGATGGGGAGTAATGCGAAGAGTCTTGCAGCCTGCATCCACTATCTTGACATCTAAAATGTACTGTGTCATCCTGGGGGTAGGTCCGGAGGCTCATCCATGACAAAAGCTGTGCCGGAAACTGGGATAACAGTAATCACCGAAGTCTTTGTGGATATCATCTTTACCTTTGAGAACAAAATCATCCAGTCTTGCGGCATTATGTGTCCAGTTCAGATTGAAATCTTTCATATCACTCATGGCATGGTTGTTTGTGGGATATCTCTTTCTCCGTTTGCCGCCATCATTCTAGCTACAGGTGTCACTTACGGATTCTTCGAAACGGATGCGTATGGCGGGGGGGCCAAGGTTTGGCTGAATCCAATACGAGTTTTAAACCTCTGTGCAGTTCCCGACCATAATTTTAGCTCATAATAGTGATGTGTCCCCCTTAAACCAAAAGAGGCTGAACTCAAAAACTATTTTGAGACAGCCTCATTCTTATCAAACAATTCTTAATTAATGTCGTTTAGTTAACTTGAACAATAGATATCCGGTGTCAACCGAAACTGTGTTCCCATGCAGATCACATTATTAACGGTTGCCAAGTTGAATAATCAATTTAGATGAAAACTATTTGTTTCAGGTTTATCGGTTTTGAGGCTTTCGTTGATTGGAATCTCCTATAATCAAAGTCGTCTCACCTTAATACCTGCTAAAAAGGCTTTTCCTTTTATGGTATTCAAGTTAATTGTTATACAATTATCATTGTTTTGTACTATATAACGACGTTTAAAAGCTGTGCGATAGTGTCCATAGTCGACTGGTGAGAAATTTGTTTCGACTTGTTTCCCGCAAATAGAAATATTGAAGTACGTTTCTCCAGAATGTTTTTCTCCACTGCTCTTACCCAAAAGATTAGCTAACTGAGTTGCAGGCTTAGTGACATCAGCCATGAGCAATTCTATTTCATAATCTCCCTGAGGCGCATCAATCTTGTACGCAAAGTTGCCCTCACGCCATGTTTGATACAATGGTCCGTCCACAGTATTGTGTATCTCTGAGGTAGTACTGTGTTCTTCTCCATCTATATATCCCCAATTACCAGAAGTATAGGGCTGGTCGGGAAGCCAGGTAAGACTACTTATATCTGAAGTATAAAAACAGTTACTTCCTACATTGATAGCCAATTCATCTCCAGCAGCAATATTAGGGAATGGTTGAAAACATATTTTCATAGCATCCTGAACTGTCTTCCCATTATTCACACCTTGCACTAAAATAGTTGATTCGCCTTTGGGCAGTAGCACATTGAAAATGGTATGGCAATTGAATATCTTTTGGCTTCCTACGGACTGCCCGTTAACAAACAACTCTACTTCCGGCATATTTGAATAAATTTTGATGGCCTGTGGCTTGTTTGTTTCTCCCACACGAGTGTCCCAGTCTTGACTGGCTATTCTTAATATCGGAACATCTTTGCGCCATAAAGCTTTAAAATAATAAGCCACATCTTTCAAGGTACGATTGTTGTAGGCCACTCCTTTATTGTTTACTCTTGGCATGGATTCCTGACGCGCTGCCACGTTGAAATCAATAAAGTTCCAATATGCGCATCCGCTTATCCATTTCGTTTCTTCAATGAACGGAAGATAATGCTCAATGTAAGTTTGTTGATATTCAATGCTGAAATCAAATGCACGTCCATTGGTGGTGTGCAATCGTTTGTCACTTCCTGCACCCCACTCGCTGATTATTATCGGTTGGTTTGGATAACGACGATGTTGGTCCTTACACCAAGCATTGAAGTCTTTTAGTTCACCCACATACCAACCGTGATAAAGATTCCACCCAACAACATCTTCTAAGTTTAGACCTATTTCGTTGTAGAGGTTTGTCATATTGAAAGCCATCACACTTACTCTGCTGGGGTCTTCTTCTTTGAGAACTGTTTCCAAACGTTGGGCCAACGCAACGGTGCGTTCTTTGCAAGCCGGCCATTCGGGTTTGTCAACCGCAGGTGTTGTCAAGAGTATTTCATTCATATATCCCCAAGCGATAACAGACGGATGGTTGTAGTGTTGACGTATCATTTCGCGCAGATTTTGTTCGCAATTATCATCATATCCCGGTGTGTCGGGCACTATATTTATAATAGGAATTTCTTCCCATGCCAATAATCCTAATTCATCGCACATCTCTAAAACAGTATCGTCTTGCGGATAGTGTGAAATTCGAATAAAATTGCATCCTAACTCTTTCATTAAGGCGATGTCTCGACGATGTGCTTCGTCATCTAATGCTACGCCCACCGGAGCTTGATCCTGATGCCGATTGAACCCTCGCAATTTGTATGGCTTTCCGTTGAGGCTAAAGCCTTTATTGCCATCAAAGGCAAACCATCGAAAGCCTGTTTTATGTATTTTCTCGTCCAGCAGTTTGCCCGTTTTTAAGTCTGTCAATGTTGTCTTTATCAGATAAAGTGACGGTGTCTCAGGAGTCCACAGGCTTGGATTTTGAATATCATCCGATATACATTCGACAGTGCGCGTTTCACCGGCCTTTAATTTTAACTTTCGATTGATGGTTTGTAGCAGTTCTCCCTCCGGACTGTAGATTGCATTTTTAACTTCCAGAGTTGTGGCTTTCAGAGCGTCATTACTCACCTCGCTACGCACTTTCAGTACACCGTTTTTCTTGTTAGTAATTGAAGCATTGATGAAGATACCATCAGAGCCCATATTGGTCATATTGAAGTGTTGTTCTGGAGTCGAGATGAGCCACACGTCTCTATAGATACCTCCCCAGAATGTAAAATCGGCTGATATTGGCGTAATGTCTTTCCTTGAATTGTCCACTGTGATTTCAATCGTATTCTCTTTTTGAATGTAATTGGTGATATCCATCGTGAAAGCGGTATATCCACCTGCATGACAGCCTGCCTTATTACCGTTCACACTAACCGCAGCTGCTTTGCTGGCAGCATCTACCTTCAGATAATAACGACGTCCTTTCACGATGTCAGGTAAAACAAGTGTACGCCTGTAAAGTCCTTCTCCCTGGTAGTAATTCCGTTGTTTGTAGGCATCTTGGTTAAAGGTATGGGGAAGATTGACTGACTCCCATTTCTCGTCCATAGGTTTACGAAATTCCCAATTGTCATTGATGGTTTTCATTTCCCTTTGCGCTTGCAAAGTGGTAGTGGCAAGCATTGTTATTGCGGCAAGCACTCCTATTTTGAACAGAATTCTATTTATCATAATCTTTTCATTATTATTATTTGAATTTTGGCTTTTGGTCAATTTCATAAATTCTTTTATTGATAGTTCATGTGGAACTTCTCATAATATGTATGATCTTTAGGGAAATCCTCACCTTCCCAAGCCTTCTTTGATGTCCATGATTCAGCTGGTGCTGTCCAAAATGAATGATCAGCCGGCAGCCCTAATGGCAAGAATGCCAATGACGCTAAATAAAGGCTTCCATTATTAGTATATACATTGGCAGTATCGGGTTGTTTGCCGTTGAAGCCAAGCGTCAGAAATCCATTTTCATTGAAATTTCGTTCATCGGCAAACATTCGTTGGATAACAGCAGTCATTGCCGCTCTTACTTGACCATTACTGAGCTCTTTAGGCAATAACTCTTTCCAAGCTACCAAGGCTAAAGGTTGGAGTACGCCGGTTCGATAAGTGATGGAGCGCCCAAATACAGGAAATGTACCTTCAGGAGATATAAGATGTTCCAGAATTACACTGTAACGCTGCATACGCTTGGTGGCATGCAAAAATGTGGTCCCTGCCCATTCCCGTTTAATTTTTCCGCCATTGGTAAGTACTTCCATGCATTCGAATAGCATAGGGTGAATGACAAAACTATTATAATAGTCGAATGCAAACGAAGGCCCATCCGAATACCATCCATCGCCAATGTACCATTCTGAAATTTTGCGCAAAGCAGAGTCAATACGGTAGTAGTCGGCTTTTCCTTCCACTTTGTGAAGAAAAGCTTCTATGGTTGAAGTGAAGAGCAACCAATTGGTGTACAGGGGATTGATACGCCGCAAGGAAATGAACTGGGTTATATAGCGTTCTTTAGTGATATTGTCAAGTGGCATCCAAAGCGAATCATAACCACGGATAAAGCTTTCTGCAATATAAGCAGCATCAACTAAGGTCTGAAAATTTTCACTCCATAGTAAATAGTCTGGAGATGACGGGTCAACAGCATTTTTATAACTTTTTAAAGCCCAAATCCTTAATTGCTTTCTTTGCTTGCTTTCTGCTGAATTATCATCGGGCAACGAAAGCCAGGGTGCAACTCCGGCCATCAGGCGGCCAAAACATTCCATATAAGAGACACGTTTATCGCGTCCGTCCCAAGTAGGGCTAAGTTCAAGTTGCATATTCTCCTGCAACTTTCCTTCACTCATATTGCTTAATACTGGCGCTGCCATTCGATACATGATTTTATACCACATCTCACGGTCTGATATTTCTTTCCCTTTTTTCTTCTGTTTAGCACATAAGTCGGCAGAAGAAAATAAGAATAACATTGTAAACAAATATAAAGTAATCTTATTCATCTAATTATTTTTTTATTTTAAAAAGCGTACCCGTTCGCAAGCAGCGAGTAAAAACACTCCCACTCCAAAATTGTAATATGAATCTGCATCAACTATTTGTCCAGGGATGGCCTTTTCGCCGATAGGCTGAATATATCCTATCTTTCCATCAGTTTGTAATGCCACAGTTTTTAGGTATTTCCATGATTTTTCTGCTATTGGTAAATAGGTGTTCGCATCAAGTAGTCCATTATTAATTCCCCACAGATAACTGTAGGTAAAAAGGGCTGTTCCGCTTGTCTCAGCTCCCGGCGCTTGATCAGGATCAATAAGGCTGCGTGTCCAATATCCTTCGGGTTGCTGGCAGGTAGCCAAAGCTTTAGCCATGGCTTGGTATCGAGCAATATATTCTGGGCGGTATTTGTCGTTAGTCGGCAATTGTTTCAATACTTTAGCTAATGCAGCGAATGCCCATCCATTTCCACGTGCCCAAAAATCCTTTTTACCATTAATTGTCTGATGAACTGGATATAAATATTTGGCATCCCGATAGTAAAGTCCGGCTTCGGTGTCATACATTATACTATCTGTAGTTGCTAAATATTGATGCAACTTTTCCAGATACAATGGATTCTGTGTTATGTCATACATCTTCACCATGACTGGCATTACCATGTAAAGGGCATCTACCCAATGCCAGTAATCAAGTTTAAGTGTAGACATTTGATATTCCATCACTTCTCGGGCACGGGCTATTTTCATTGTGTCTGGATTAAGTTTATATAGATCCGCGTAGGTCTGAAAGCAGATTTGCCAATCTCCAAAAAGCACATATTCCGGTGTTTCACCATAAGTGCTTCGCCATTCTGACTTATTGTTGCCAGTAGCACCTTTCCATTGATTGTATTCAGCCCAATCAATGGAATATTGCATATAGCTTTTATTTCCGGTCAGCGCATAAACTTCCATATTTCCGGTATGATAAACGGCGTCATCCCAAAATGAGCGGACTTGTGCTTTGTGGGTAGATTGATATTGCTGATTTACTCGATGGATAATCTCCAACACTTCTTCTGCGGTTTCAGTACTTTCTTTCTTATTGCTGCATGAAGCAACTAATAATACAAGAATTCCTAATATATATTTTATGTAATGCATATTTCGGTTAATGGTTGATTAATAGTATAGTAGACTTATCTCATAAAAAGCTACATTTAAAAATGAATTGATGCAATTCTATTGACGATTATATCTTTATTAATAGAGCTTGCACCAATTCATTTTTCTATGCAGATTATTGCTCATCGGCAACAGCTTCTTCCCAAGTTTTCCATTTCTCAACTGATGGGTTATAGCCATCATAACCAGGATTCTGACTCAGTTCACCTAATAAATTTGCATCAATGGCGCTTTGTGGTATGGGCCAGTTGATATTGTGGCGTCCCATAGTGTATTTACGCCCTTTTACTATTGGAGCATCAGGTTTATTATAATAATTGTTGTACTTGCAGATGCGATGCCACCAAAAACTGTCTTCATGAAGTTTATTTATATCATAAGTCTTTCCTTCGTTGTCAGGTTTCCCACTCAAGGCCAAGGAATACGAAATGCGACTTAGTTCAGTAAATCTCCATTCTTCCATATAAAGTTCGCGAGCACGTTCATCCACAATGTTATCTATATCGACTTTGGAATAGAGGATTTTGCATTTTGCACGTTTGCGGATGGTATTGACGTCTGCCGTAGCTTCTTCAATATTGCCCAAGTAGTAATTAGCTTCTGCACGTAGCAGATAAGTTTCGGCCAATCGGTACAAATAAAAATCAGCGTATCCGCTACCCTGATAATTATTAAGGTTAGCAGCTTCATCTTCGGGAGATTCTGACCATGTTTTGTAGTGTGGCCAGTCAAACCAAGTACGTATGGTGTCACTACAAAGAATCTGTTTTTCTCCTTTTTCATTGATGTGGATATAGCTTAGGTTCTGGCCATAGTATGCTGAGTTCGGATTGTTGTATTTGATATCTTCCATATGTACCCAGTTGCCCACTTGAGAGTTATGCCTCAGATCACCGTCATCATGTGTATTATTCAGATACCACAATGAATTCTCTGCAAAATAGGTGGGGCGCACAACCCCCACACCGCGTCCGAGAGCCCTGTTATAGTCTAATGTGGCATCATAAGAAGCATTTGTCAAGGCAAAACGATCTACTGCCAGCTTATTATCAGGAGTAGAAATGGAGTTCGAATTCCACCAAGGCACCATGTTACGCATTGTACGTGTACGAATACCGGAGTCGGACCCGTAGCGATTGGGCATTACCAATATAGCTTCCGTATTGGCGGCAATGGTCTTGTTGTTGCCTTGGTGTAAGTTCCAAATCACATTGTTTGTAATGTTCCAAGTAGCTGGATTGGGGTTTGAGAAGGTACCGAAAGTTTCTGTCATTAATGCATAGCCTGACTTGTCTATCAGTATATCAGCTTGTTCTTTGGCTTTCTGAAACTCCCCATTAGCCAAATAGCACTTGATCAGCAACTGTCGGCATGCCCCCTTATTAATCATGCCAATATAAGTCATATCCTTCTGTTCGGGCACATGTTGCACTGCAAATTCCATATCTTGCACTAGTTTCTTGATGATGGCCTCACGCTTTGTGCTTTTATAGTTTTGTTTAGGCTTGTCAATGATTTTAGAAACAAAAGGTATATCGCCAAACTGGAAACAAAGATTCAAGTATCGGTATGCACGGTGAAAATAAGCTCGGCCTAAATATTCGCTTTTGGTTGTTTCATCCAGTCCTTCAACCTTGTCAATATAACTGATGATTGTGTTGGCGTATTTAATGCCATTGTAGGTCTCTCCCCAAAAGATGACAAGGCGATTCTGGTCGAAGTTATACCAACCATTATTGGGAGTGAAGCGTTCGTTAATATCACTGAATATAAGAGCATCATCTGTTTTGGATGCTACAGCTAGGTCTGAAAATAAATATTCGCTCATTAAGGGAAGCATCAGGTCGCAAGCTTCCGTGTTAGTCCAATAGGCACGTAATGCTTTATCTGCCGAAGCCAAAGCTGAATTGAGCCCTTCTACTGTGCTGAATGTTACCGAAGGTTCATAAAGTGAAAGCGGATCAGGTTTCAGGAAGTCGTCAGAGCAACTCACAGAGGATAATTGAATACAAACAATTCCAATTAATATCCTAAATATGCTTATATAGTTTTTCATAATTCGTTATACTTTTAAAATGTTAAGTTAATTCCGAGTGAATAAGTGCGTGGGGCTAAACCACCGGTTTCAGGATCACCATATTCCCATTCTTTGCTCCAAGTTGCTACGTTGCGGACAGTAGCAAATACTTTGGCATTCAGAATCTTATATTTCTCAAGAAATTCCTGGGGTATGTTATAAGCTACTGAGATATTTTCCAAACGAATAAATGAACGGTCGATAACGCGTGCAGGAGCAGATATGCCGGTAGGGCCCTGTGCGCTTAGCCGTGCATAGGTATTAGTCGGATTGTCCACAGTCCAGTATTTCTTGGTGTATACATTTCGGCAATTTGTTATCTGTGAATAGTTGTTATCATTGTTGAGATAGTTGGTATCAAGGCTTTTGTGCCCCATATATGAATACATATTGAATGAAAAACTCCAATTCTTATAAATAGTGAAGTTATTTCTCAGTGACCAATGCACAGGAGGCGTGGTTTCACCCATAAATTGCTTGTCTTTATTGTTGTAAACCGGAGTCACACTTCCATCAGCATTTACTTTGTCATCGGCCGTATAGATATTTTGCACTTTCGGGTCACCTGGGCGCTGACCATATTTGGCTGCCTCTTCTACTTCGTCCTTTTGCCAAATGCCAGTAACCTTATAATCCCAAATAGCACTGACAGGATGTCCGATGAACCAACCGTTGGTTACATCGTCGCGCTCTTTGGTCGTTGTGTTTCCTGCCGCATCTATAATTGTTTCAGACTCCCCATAAAGTTTCTTGATAGTGTTTTTATTGACAGACAGGGTAAACCCTGTTTCCCATTTAAAGTTCTCTTTTTCAATGTTACGCGAATTGATTGATAATTCAAAGCCACGGTTCTCAATTCTACCTAGATTGGTGGTAATAGAATTGAATCCTGTGAAGCTGGGCAAAGACTGGTTCATAATCATATCGGTAGTAGGCATCACGTAGTATTCCAGACTTGCGTTGATGCGATTATTCAAAAATCCCAAATCGAGACCGATGTTCCAAGAGGTGGTTTTTTCCCATTGTAAATTAGGATTAGCCAGTCGGCTCACGAAAAGATATTTTAAGTCCATCAAAGCTCCAGAGGCTGCATTTATGTATCCCTGTGTATATTTGCCCAAAGATAGGTTGGCTAATGCCAAATACGAATCAGCTAAACTGCGATTACCATTCTGGCCAAATGACAGGCGCAACTTACCTGAACTTAATGGTTCCCAGGCCCAGAATTTCTCATTAGTGAAAGTCCATGCTAATGCTCCGGAAAAGAAGTTGGCGTAAGGATTGGTTGTTCCGAATGCCGAATAGCCATCGCGCCTGAAGGAGAATGTAGCCATATAAGTATCATTGTATGAATAAAACAAGCGGGCTAAATAGCCGCAAGCTGTTTCACGTGTGTCTGTAGAGCTAAATGAACTCAGATTCTTGTCGCCATTGGCTGTGCCGTGCAATCCCAAAGCTTCTGACGGCAAGATGTTGCGGGCGATAATTTCGTCTGCCCATGATTGCCGCTCTTCCGCTTCTTGTACTAAGGTCAGGATCGTGTGATGTTTTTTAGCCCACGTATAATCCCAGGTAATGGTGTTGTTAAGCGACCAGTCAAACCGCTTGCCCTGATTGCGAGTAACGCGATTATGAGTTTCGGCTTGCCAGTCAGGATGCTGAGACGATTGATAATAGCGGTTGTGATAGTATTGATATCGGGGTGCGACATTGAATTGGTATGTAATGCCAAAAGGTAATGTCACTTTTGAATTAAGTATGCTGTTAAGCACCATGTATCCACGGTCAAGATCCATATATTGGCGGTCATAGTCAAAATTATATCCTTTCCAATAAGCATTTTCTCCCATAGGGTGGGGTACTAACTCTCCGTTGTCGCCATATGGTGTAGTAAATGGACTGTTATCCAATATTTGGCTTTCCCAGTTGGTTGCAATATCCCCATCCGTGCGATTCTGAAAATTGATGTTGGCACCCACACTGAGCCAAGGGGTTATTTGGGTATCAAGTTTGATGTTTGAACGTACTGCACTATATTCATTACCTCTTGCTACACCTTCGTTTGAAAGATAGCCCAATGAGATGTAATAATTTACTTTTTTAGAGTTCCCGGAAACGCTGACATTATAATCTTGGTTCAAGCCCGTGTGGAAAGAGTGGTCATACCAGTCGAAGGTTCGTCCCAATAGAAAATTATTCAGTGTTATGTCACTGGCTTGCAGTCCCAAACGTCTTCCCCAGATTTCCTCTATGCTCATAGATTCGTCCTGTTTGGTTTGAGCTTTCCAGGCATCTAATGTGATACCATGCTTATTCAAATTAGCTTCAGTGGGGCGATTGTAATATCCTGACGGCGTATTGCCCGTCTGATATGTTTCGTATTTTCCTGTTTGGGGATTTACACCATAAGTGTCTGTTATGTAAAAATCCTCGCGATATTTCAAGTATCCGTTTGCATCATACACTTTTCGGTTATCGCCAATTGTGACGAAACCTACATTTGCGCTGAAGTTGATAACAGGCTTCTCAGAACGACCTTTTTTTGTCGTTACGATAACTACGCCATTTGCAGCCTTGGCACCATATACAGCGGCTGAAGAAGCATCTTTCAAAACATCAATCTGGCTGATGTCGTTAGGGTTGATTTCAGACAGTTCACCATAAAAAATCATGCCGTCCAGTATAATCAGTGGGTCGTTGTGTCCTCCATCTGAATAGACAGAACGCTGTCCACGTACCTGCATGGAACCGCCTCCTTTAGCCGAACCATCGAAGCCTATACGTAGTCCGGCTGTTCCACGCAGCACATCTTGTACCGTTTTGGGAGCCTCGTTTGAAAGTTCTGCGGGGCGGACCTGAGACACAGCACCGGTCAGATCTTTTTTCTTCATGGTGCCATATCCTATTACCACCACTTCATCCAGCATCTCAGTGTCTTCTTTCAGAATAATATTGAGATTTTTTTGGTTTTCTATGTTTACTTCTTGTGAGACGTATCCGATATAAGAAATTTGTATTATCGCATTAGCTGAAGCTTCTAGCACGAATCGTCCATCTATATCTGTAATTGTACCTATTGACTGACCTTTCACTGTTATATTGGCACCGATAATCGGCTCACCCTCTTGGTCCTTTATTATACCTGTTATTTTATTGCTCTGTTGGGCTATATCCTTAGCTTTGCTCATCAGCATGATATTCTTGCCTTCCATGGCATAATAAATATCAGTACCTGCGAACACTGTATTCAAAACTTCAGCTACCGATTTGTTCTCTGCATTTACTTGAACAGTACGTTTGAGGTTAACTTCGTTCACATTGTATACAAACAAATAATCAGTTTGCTTTTCTATCTCATTAATTATTTTACCTGTTGATATTTTATCTGCCACAACAGTCACTTTCATTACCTGTGAATAAGATTTCGTGGCAAAAGCCGTCCCAGCAAATATAAACAGGGCTAAGGCTGTGATTTTCATAATATGGAATAAATGTTTAATTTCTACAATAGATTCCTGATACAAAATATTTTTCATATATTTGCATTACTAATTTTAGGTTTTTACTTAAGATTATTAAAGAAAACTGTCAATGCGTAATTGACTACCCATGGGATGGTGTTGCAGCACTGTCCCATTTCTTGTTATTCGAGTGTGTTACTTCATAGGCAAAATGATTTTAAAGGATTAATTAATAGTGATTACATTCTTCTCGTCATCTTTTTTGTAGGTAAATTTATTATTCAGTCTGAGGACTCTCAAAACATGTTCTACTCCATCTCCCGTTCTGAATTTACCTGTATAACGATTGTTTAGTATTTTGGTATTGTTGACAATGATGCTAACTCCATAATATAGTTTTAGCTTTTCCAGCATGTCTTTGACGGAGACATTATTGAAACAAATCAAACCTTCACGCCACAAAAAGTGGTCAGGTTCTTTAATTTGTCCTTTTGTTAGCTTGTTTCCTTTCAGACTTGCCATTGTATTGGATTCCAACTTCATTCCGTTCATTGTAGTACCTGGGATTAAGATTTCTACAGCTCCTTCCAATAAGGCCGTTTCCCAGATACTATCCGTTGCATAGGCCATTACATTAAATTCTGTACCCAATACCTTGACATTACATTTGTTTGTTTCTACAATAAAAGGTTGTTTTTTATTTTTAGTGACAGCAAAGTAACCTTCACCATCCAGCTTTACATTCCGGATATTACCATTGAAATGTCCCGGAAAGGTTAATGTACTAAGCGAATTCAGCCATACTTTAGTACCGTCTGCCAACATTAGTTCGGCTCGTTGTCCGGCGGGTACATGTATGGATTGTAGTGACTCATTTTGTTCTGCTTGTTGCTTTGCGGACCAATAGTGTGTACCTAATAGAATAACTGCGAATATTGCTGCAATTTTTGCAGTCTCTATCCAAAGTGTACGCAATGTAAAATGCTTTTTTAACTGTTTATTTTCTGTTTTTACAGGTTCCGTGCGCCATAGGGCAATATCATGTAGCTTGCGCTGTGCCATATATTCTCGCATGTTCTCCGGGCTTTCTTGCATCCACTTGGTAATACATTGTTTTTCGATTTCAGTGGCATTGCCGGATATATATTTTTGAAGTAATTCAGAATTCATACTTTATGTTATTTTATATAGTAACGACTAAAGTGGAAACAACCCTAAAAGAAAATTGGGAAAAATGAAATCTATTTCATTTTTGCTCTCAAAAAGGGCAGAGATATATGGCTGAACTTAATAATAGAAGAAGAAATAAAATAGAGGAAGATAATCTTTTAAGGTTATCCGTAATGCCTTTAATGCTTTTGATATGTGATATTCCACTCCTTTTACGGAAATTCCCATCTGTTCGGCAATTTCTTTATTGGGCTTGTTTTCGAACCGACTTAGTAGAAATGCCTGCCGGGTTTGGTCGGATAGTGATTTCAATGTTTCCCGGATGATACTTTCTACTTCATCCGAGAATATTTCATTGGGATCACATGACTCTAAAGTAGAAATACGAATAGAAAGTTCCTGTTGCTGCCAATCGGCCATAGATTCAAAAGCCGTGCGTTTGACTTCTTCGTGCTTCAGATAGTCTAAAGCTTTATTCTTTAATATGGTAAGTAGGAACGGTTCTATATAATCTATTTTCTCTGTTTTTAATTTTTCCCATAATTTAATCAACGACTCGGAAGCAATATCTTCTGCTGCCAAATCATCATGAACATATGATTTGGCAAAGAAGAATGACTTCTTGTAATAAGAAGTGTATATCTCATTAAAAGAATTTACGATAACATTGCTCATTGGTATGTCAGTTGTGCTTTTCATTATGTACATTAAAAAGGTATAGCAAAGTTAGCAATAAACATCCATATAACTTTATACACTGTTGGAAAATCATTTACTTTTATAATGACATTTTGTTAATGCGTTAGCTATCAGTGAACTGCATTTACCGACAAGTTCCCCCTTTATGTAAAAGTGTTTACCGTAGGATGTAACGACCTTTACCCCTTATTGTAACGCTCTTTACCTCGGTATGTAACGGCTTTTACCTCGGCGTGTAAATGAAGTTACCATTTGGGGTAAACAGTGTTACCGTGAAAGAAAACAATTGTTATGGCTTGAAATAGTTGGCTACCGCTTCTGCACATCGTTCTCCGTCGATGCCTGCCGATACGATTCCGCCTGCATATCCGGCTCCTTCCCCGCAAGGGAACAGTCCTTTTATTCGGATGTGCTGTAATGTATCCTTGTCTCTTATGATTCGTACGGGAGCTGATGTACGTGTTTCTATACCAATCATGACGGCCTCGTTTGTGAGGAATCCATGGCTGTATCGTCCGAATTGCTGAAAACCTTTACTTAGCCTTTCTGTCAGAAATGAAGGCATCCAGAAGTGAAGCGGAGAAGATATTAACCCCGGAGCGTATGAACTTTCGGGAAGGTCGTAACTCAGCTTTTTACGTGTAAAGTCCAGCATACGTTGTGCAGGAGCTGTTTGCCGCATATTGCCTTGCTGCCAGCAGGCGGCCTCTAAGGCCTCCTGAAAATACATCATGTTCAATTGACAATTGGCTGCGCTATTGCGCTGTTGCTGGCTTGGAATTGTCAATTGTGCATTGTCAATTGTCAATTGCTCCAAGTCTTCCGGTCTCAGTTCTACTACCATTCCCGAGTTACTCCAACGCGACCCGCGGTTACTGGGACTCATTCCATTTACTACAATCTGTTGCGGACCGCTGGCGGCGGGGACAACGAAACCACCCGGGCACATACAGAAACTATATACCCCTCGTCCGTCTACCTGTGTCACAAAACTGTATTCAGCGGCAGGCAGATATTTCCCCCGTCCATTCTTATTGTGATATTGTATCTGGTCGATTAGTTCTGAAGGGTGTTCAAGACGTACGCCTACTGCAATGCCTTTTGCCTCAATTTCTACATTATTGTCCGCTAACCAACGATATACATCCCGTGCAGAATGTCCTGTTGCTAAAATCACAGGACCGAGGATAGTCTGCCCTGTATTGGTTTCGATACCTTTTATCTCATCGCCTTCTATAATCAAGGCATCCATGCGTGTTTCAAAGTGTACTTCTCCGCCACATTCGAGGATGGTATTTCGCATATTCTCTATCACACGTGGCAATTTATCCGTACCGATATGAGGATGTGCATCTATCAGTATGGCTGTAGGAGCACCATGTTGACAGAATACATTCAATATCTTATCCACATTTCCACGTTTCTTGCTGCGGGTATAGAGTTTCCCGTCCGAATAAGCACCTGCTCCACCTTCACCAAAGCTGTAATTGGATTCCGGGTTGACTGTGTGTTCCCGGCTGATGAGTGCCAAGTCTTTTTTACGTTCGCGCACATCTTTTCCACGTTCCACGATGATGGGACGTAGTCCAAGTTCAATGAGCTTTAGTGCGGCAAACAATCCACCGGGTCCGGCACCTACTACGATGACTTGTGGTTTCCCTTCCACATTGTTATATATAGTATGCTGGAATTCCTCATCCTTGGGCATTTCGTTCTGGTAGACCCGTATGCCTAGGTTTACGAATATAGTTCGTTGACGGGCATCAATGCTCCGCTTCAGTATTCGTGTAGCGGTAATATCCCGCATATTCAGTCCTTTTTCCTGTACGAGGTACTCTTTCAATCGTTGCTCATTGGCGGCTACTTCGGGTAGTACGCGTAGTTGGTATTCTTGTATCATATATCTATATTAATCTATTTCCACATCTATATTTTCTTTAAAAGCTCAATGTTATACTACTTTGTGACTTCTGTAGTGAATTAGCCGAACAGTGCCCGGAACGCTTCCTCCACCTTCCGTACCGGTATCAGTTCTATCTTAATCTTCTTTGTGTCAATCCCCTGCAGATTGTACTTTGGCAGTACAAACCGCTTGAACCCTAATTTCTCCGCCTCTCCTATGCGTTGTTCGATTCTATTCACTGGTCGTATCTCCCCGGACAAACCAATTTCTCCCGCCATACAAACTTCCTGTTCAATAGCTGTATCCATATTGCTGGAAAGAATGGCGCTGATAACTGCCAGGTCTATTGCCGGGTCGTTCACCTTCAATCCTCCTGCGATATTGAGGAACACATCCTTTTGCGCCAACTTGAAACCTACCCGCTTTTCCAGTACAGCCAGCAGCATATTCATTCTCCGCAGGTCGAATCCCGTGGCCGAACGTTGCGGATTGCCATATACCGCACTGCTTACCAATGCCTGTGTCTCAATCAGGAACGGGCGTATCCCTTCTATAGCCGAAGCTATCGCTATGCCGCTCATTCCTTCGTGATCCTGGCTTAGCAGCAGTTCCGACGGATTGCTGACTTGCCGTAGTCCATCCTGCCGCATCTCGTAAATGCCCAGTTCCGCCGTACTTCCGAAACGGTTCTTGATACTGCGCAGGATGCGATACATATAATGCTGGTCACCCTCAAACTGCAATACCGTATCTACGATATGCTCCAACACCTTCGGTCCGGCAATGCTGCCTTCCTTGTTGATGTGCCCGATAAGCAACACCGGTGTGTGTGTTTCTTTGGCAAAGCGAAGAATGCTTGCCGAACATTCGCGTACCTGTGCAATGCTGCCCGGTGACGATTCGATACTTTCTGTTGATATGGTCTGTATGGAGTCGATGATAACCAAATCCGGGCGTGTATTTTTTATATGAACAAAAATCTGCTCCAATGACGTTTCGCAAACAATGAGGCAATCGGTGGGGTTCTGTGACAAACGGTCGGCACGCAGCTTTAACTGACGGGCACTTTCTTCACCGGAAACATAGAGAACACGTTTTTCCGGGATATGCAGCACCGTTTGCAGCACCAACGTTGATTTACCGATACCCGGTTCACCGCCGATGAGTACCAAAGAGCCGGGAACCAATCCGCCTCCCAACACCCGGTTCAGTTCCTCGTCGTGCAGGTTGATACGTGGTTCGTCATCCGCTTCTATTTCGCTGAGGATTATAGGCTTTGGCTTTTCTGTTTTTATTCCGGATACCGGTCGTTTGTTTACTGTCTCTTTCCGTACTATCTCTTCCACATACGTATTCCACTCTCCGCACGACGGACATTTGCCTACCCATTTGGGAGAGTCTTGACCGCAATTAGTGCACACATAAACTGTTTTTTCTTTTGCCATATAAGGAAATGTCTTGCTGAATGATTGGTCAAAGATACGAATTTAGCTGTTTACTCATCTTGATTTGAAACTTATTTTGTAGTGGCAAAATGCTTCACTGGAAAGCTACACCCTTTGTTCTGGATGGTGTAGCCATTTGTCCAAAAGGGTATAGGCATCCGAGGGAAAAGGTGTAGCCTTGGGAAATGTATATAAGGACGGAATGGAATGTACGGATAATCAGTAAACTATGCTCCCGAAGTATAATTTAAATCGTGGTAATCTCTCCTGCCATTGGTATATTCATACGTTCCCTTACTTCGCTGGGTGTATAGCCATGCCCCAACAGGAACATGAGTTTTGTAACCGCAGACTCTGTCGTGCTGTCATATCCGCAGACCACGCCAGCCTGCATCAACTGATAACCTGTTTCGTAGCGTTCCATTTCTACGGTTCCGGCACTGCATTGAGTGACGTTGACAATCACAACCCCTTGCTCGCAAGCATTTCGCAAACGGCGGATGAACCACTCTTTGCGGGGAGCATTTCCCGACCCGTAAGTTTCGAGCACGACAGCTTTCAATCCCTCAATGCCCAATATACTCGACACCACATTCTCCTGAATACCCGGAAAGAGTTTTAGGACAGCTACATTGGTATCTAATAAATAATGTGGCTTCAGTTCCCGTTCAACTTCCTTAAAGCGGATTTGCACATTGTTGTATTTAATATGGATACCTGCTTCTGCCAATACAGGATAATTGAATGAACGGAATGCATTGAAGTTCTCTGCGTTCATCTTGATAGTGCGGTTACCACGCATCAGGTGATTCTCAAAGAAAATGCAGACCTCGGGTACAAGCGGGTTACCTTTGGCATCGCGTGCACTGGCTATTTCAAGACTGGTCAGCAGGTTTTCTTTGCCGTCCGTGCGGAGCACACCGATGGGCAATTGTGAGCCGGTGAGAATGACAGGCTTGCTCAAACCTTCCAGCATAAAGCTGAGGGCGGATGCGGTGTAAGCCATCGTATCAGTGCCATGCAGAATCACAAAGCCGGTGTATTTGTCATAATGGTCACTGATGATATGCACCAGTTTACGCCAGGCTTCCGGGTCCATATCCGAAGAGTCCATTGGAGGATCGAACTGGTAAGTATCGATATGGAATGTGAAGTTTTGCAGTTCCGGTACGTGCTTTTTCAGTTGCTCGAGATTGAAATTCTCTAAAGCACCTGTTTCGGGGTTTTCTATCATTCCGATGGTTCCACCGGTATAGATTAGCAAAATGGAAGTTATATTCGGGCTCATACGCATTCTCTTACGGTAATTTAGTGCAAATATAATGATATATCTTGAATTGGATAACAAAATGTAAGAAAAGTATGCCTGTGTTATAGGAGTTTCGTGCCGAAATGTGTGAAAATGTCACTTTGCCTTTTTGCATATTTCTGCCTCTTTTTGCAGCTTTCTATATTTTTATTACAAAAAAACCACAAAATGTGATAGATTGAATGTTTTTATTATTACTTTTGCGACACTTATCAATAATGAAAGAAACAGAGAGTATGAACAAGTACTATCAACATACAGTCACATCCATGTGCATGACCATGACCCTTAGGGGTTAATGGATAGTATTTGTGTTTCTACGTGTTACACTATTTTTAGCAGCTTTTCTTATTTTAATTCAAGTCAATACAGGCATCAATGCCCTGTTCTCGACACATTGTATCAACCTTATCAATAATTATAAAGGAAATGAAAGTAATTAAATTCGGTGGAACGTCCGTAGGTTCCGCGAACAGTATTTTGAGCGTCAAGAGAATTGTAGAAGCAGTAGAAGAACCGGTTATTGTGGTGGTATCCGCCTTGGGTGGCATCACAGACAAGCTGATAAACACGTCGAAAATGGCTGCCACCGGCGACGCTGCTTACGAAAATGAGTTCCGTGAGATCGTTTACCGTCATGTGGAGATGATCAAGGAAGTGATTCCTGCCGGTGCGGCGCAAGTGGAACTGCAACGCCAGATAGGTGAATTACTCAATGAACTGAAAGATATTTTCCAGGGTATTTATCTGATAAAAGACCTTTCGCAAAAGACATCCGATACGATTGTCAGCTATGGTGAGCGCCTGTCATCCATCATTGTGGCAGAACTGACGGGAGCGAAATGGTTCGACTCACGCAAGTTCATCAAGACGGAGAAGAAACACTCCAAGTATGTGCTGGATACGGATTTGACGAATGACCTGATTCGCGAAACGTTCAGCGAACTGCCGAAACGTTCATTAGTGCCGGGTTTCATCTCTACCGATAAGGTGACGGGAGACGTAACGAACCTGGGCCGTGGTGGTTCCGATTATACGGCTGCGGTGATTGCGGCTGCACTGGATGCCGACCAACTGGAAATCTGGACGGATGTGGATGGCTTCATGACTGCCGACCCGCGTGTGATTTCTACGGCTTACACCATCAACGAACTGAGTTATGTGGAGGCTACGGAGCTTTGTAACTTCGGTGCCAAGGTGGTATATCCGCCGACCATTTACCCGGTTTGTCACAAGAATATTCCCATATTAATAAAGAATACATTTAATCCCGAAGGAACGGGAACGATTATCAAACAAGAAGTTTCCGATCCGCAAACCAAAGCGATTAAGGGTATTTCTTCCATTAACGATACGAGCCTGATTACTGTGCAGGGTCTTGGTATGGTAGGTGTGATTGGTGTGAACTACCGCATTTTCAAAGCGTTGGCGAAGAATGGTATCAGCGTATTCCTTGTGTCTCAGGCTTCTTCGGAGAACTCTACATCTATCGGTGTGCGCAATGCGGATGCCGACCTGGCTTGTGAAGTGCTGAATGAAGAGTTTGCCAAAGAAATCGAGATGGGAGAGATTTCTCCGATACAGGCGGAGAAGAATCTGGCTACGGTGGCTATCGTAGGTGAGAATATGAAGCATACGCCGGGTATTGCCGGAAAGTTGTTCGGCACGCTGGGACGTAACGGTATCAATGTGATTGCCTGCGCACAGGGTGCTTCGGAGACGAATATCTCATTCGTCGTGGATTCTAAATCATTGCGCAAGTCACTGAACGTTATCCATGACTCGTTTTTCCTGTCTGAATATCAGGTACTGAACCTGTTTATCTGCGGGGTAGGTACGGTAGGCGGCAGTCTGGTAGAGCAAATCCGTTGCCAGCAACAGAAGCTGATGGTAGAGAACGGTTTGAAGCTGCATATCGTGGGTATTGCCGATGCAGACCGCGCGATGTTCAGTCGTGAGGGTTTTGATTTGACCGACTTCCGCAAAGAGCTGGCAGAAAAGGGAAAACCGAGCACACTGGAAACTTTGCGTGACGAGATTATCGGTATGAATATCTTCAACTCCGTATTTGTGGATTGTACGGCAAGCGCGGCAGTGGCTTCTTTATACAAAGACCTGTTACTGCACAACGTTTCCGTAGTGGCTGCCAATAAGATTGCCGCTTCTTCGGAATACGAGAATTATCGTGAACTGAAACAGATTGCCCGCCAGCGTGGTGTGAAGTATCTCTTCGAGACGAACGTAGGTGCGGGACTTCCTATTATCAATACAATCAATGACCTTATCCATAGTGGTGACAAGATATTGAAGATTGAAGCTGTGCTGAGCGGTACGCTGAACTATATCTTCAACAAGATCAGTGCGGATATTCCTTTCAGCAAGACCATCAAGATGGCGCAGGAAGAACGTTACTCCGAACCGGACCCGCGTATCGACCTTAGTGGGAAAGATGTTATCCGCAAACTGGTGATTCTGGCGCGTGAGGCAGGTTACAGACTGGAACAGTCGGATGTGGAAAAGAACCTGTTCGTGCCCGATGATTTCTTTGAAGGTACATTGGATGATTTCTGGAAGAAAGTGCCGAGCCTGGATGCGGACTTCGAAGCCCGTCGCAAGGTACTGGAAGCTGAGAATAAGCACTGGCGTTTTGTTGCTAAACTGGAGAATGGCAAAGCATCCGTTGGCTTGCAGGAAGTGGGTGTAAATCATCCGTTCTATGGCCTGGAAGGTAGTAACAATATCATTCTGCTGACCACGGAACGTTATAAGGAATATCCGATGATGATACAGGGATACGGTGCCGGTGCCGGAGTAACGGCGGCAGGTGTATTTGCAGATATCATGAGTATTGCAAATGTTTAATAAAATGAAACATATAATCATATTAGGCGATGGAATGGCGGATTGGCCTGTGGAGTTATTGGGCGGTAAGACGCTGATGCAATATGCCAAGACGCCTTATATGGATAAACTGGCGAGCATGGGGCGCACGGGACGGTTGAAGACCGTTGCCGACGGTTTCCATCCCGGCAGCGAGGTGGCGAATATGTCCGTTCTGGGCTACGACCTGCCGAAAGTGTATGAAGGACGAGGACCTCTGGAGGCTGCCAGCATCGGCGTAGATTTGAAGCCGGGCGAAATGGCAATGCGTTGTAATATCATTTGCATTGAAGGCGATCATATTAAAAACCATTCTGCCGGACACATCACAACGGAAGAAGCCGATGTATTGGTGAAGTACTTGCAGAAACATCTGGGCAATGAGCGGGTGTATTTCTATACAGGCGTGCAATATCGTCATTTATTGGTGATCAAAGGTGGAGATAAGCGTATCGATTGTACGCCACCGCACGATGTGCCGTTGAAACCTTTCCGCCCGTTACTGGTGAAACCGATGCCGGGTACGGAGAATATAACAGTTCCCGAAGACGGTGCAGAACTGACTCCGCAACAAACTGCTGATTTGATTAATGATCTTATCCTGCGTTCGCAGGAGCTTTTGAAAAATCATCCGTTGAATCAGAAGCGGATGGCGGAAGGGAAAGACCCGGCTAATAGTATTTGGCCCTGGAGTCCCGGCTATCGTCCTAAAATGGAACGTTTGTCTGATAAGTTCCCACAAGTGAAACGGGGGGCAGTGATTTCTGCTGTAGACTTGATCAATGGTATCGGATATTATGCGGACTTGCGTCGCCTGACAGTGGAAGGTGCTACCGGATTGTACGATACCAATTATGAGAACAAAGTGGCTGCCGCATTGGAAGCCTTGAAAACGGACGATTTCGTCTATCTGCATATCGAAGCCAGCGATGAGGCGGGACATGAAGGAAATGTGGAATTGAAACTTCTGACGATCGAGAATCTGGATAGCCGTGCCGTAGGTCCTATCTATGAAGCCGTGAAGGATTGGGACGAACCGGTAGCTATTGCCGTATTGCCCGACCATCCTACACCGTGCGAACTTCGTACGCATACCAATGAACCGATTCCTTTCTTCATCTGGTATCCGGGTATCGAACCGGATAGTGTACAGGCCTTTGATGAAGTGTCTGTTTGTGAAGGAAGTTACGGATTATTGAAGGAAGATGAGTTTATTAATGAATTTATGAATGGCACCACGGATTACACAGATTAACACAGATTTTGATAAATAAAAATATCTGTGTTAATCTGTGTAATCCGTGGTGAATAAAAATATTCCCAAATGAAATATTACAGTACCAACAAACAAGCTCCCGACGCCAGTCTGGAAGAAGCCGTAGTAAAGGGACTTGCTGCTGACAAAGGACTTTTCATGCCGTATAGCATTAAACCTTTGCCGCAAGATTTTTATGATAGTATCGATACTCTTTCTTTTCAGGAGATTGCTTATCGCGTAGCCGATGCTTTCTTTGGGGAAGATGTGCCTGCCGAAACATTGAAACAAATCGTTTACGATACATTGAATTTTGATGTTCCTTTGGTGAAGGTGACGGAAGATATTTATTCACTCGAACTTTTCCACGGCCCGACGCTTGCTTTCAAAGATGTGGGCGGACGTTTCATGGCCCGTCTTTTAGGGTACTTCATCAGAAAAGAAGGTAAGAAACAAGTCAATGTATTGGTTGCTACTTCCGGTGATACGGGAAGTGCGGTAGCCAATGGTTTCCTTGGTGTGGAGGGTATTCATGTATATGTGCTTTATCCTAAAGGGAAAGTCAGCGAAATACAGGAGAAACAATTTACGACTCTCGGACAGAATATCACAGCCCTTGAGATAGACGGTACATTCGATGATTGCCAGACGTTGGTGAAATCTGCCTTTATGGATAAGGAACTGAATGAGCATCTGCAACTTACCAGTGCCAATTCCATTAATGTAGCACGATTCTTACCGCAGGCTTTCTATTACTTCTATGCTTATGCTCAACTGAAGAAGATAGGCAAGGCGAACGATGCCGTTATCTGTGTTCCGAGCGGTAACTTTGGAAATATCACTGCCGGATTGTTTGGCAAACGTATGGGGTTGCCAGTGAAGCGCTTCATTGCTGCCAATAACCGTAACGATATCTTCTATCAATATTTGCAAACTGGAATTTATACTCCACGTCCTTCTATCGCCACCATTGCCAATGCTATGGATGTGGGTGATCCGAGTAACTTTGCGCGTGTGCTCGATCTTTATGGAGGCAGTCATGCGGCCATTTCTGCTGAAATCAGTGGTACTACTTATACTAATGAACAGATTGCTGAAACGATGCGTGAAGCGTGGAAGGAATGTCATTACCTGCTTGACCCACATGGAGCCTGTGGTTTCCGTGCACTGAAAGAAGGATTGAAATCTGGCGAAACTGGCGTTTTCCTGGAGACGGCGCATCCGGCAAAATTCCTCGAAACCGTGGAAGGTATTATCGGCGAAACCGTAGAAATTCCTGCGAAACTGAAAGCTTTCATGCAAGGTGAAAAGCAAAGCCTGTCGATGACAAAGGAATTTGCTGATTTTAAAAGTTATCTATTGTCGCTATAAGGAGCGGGATTTCTTTAAGCAGGAAGAAATAAAGACCCGAAAGCTTGACTTTGGTGTTTCAATATAGTATATTTGTAACCGTAATTTTAACTCAGATTCAAGTTTAAATTAGCATAAGAGGAGGGGCATTGCTTCTCCTCTCTTTTTTTATACCATCTGAAATGCCACATCTGATCTTCCCGAATGCCACATCTTAATGACTGAAATTCCACACTCTAACAGGCAATTAATGTGGCATTTACCCAATTAGGGTGTGGGATTTGCCTTATTCAACTGTGGAAAACACATCATCTACTTGTGGCAAACGTATCATCTGTTTGCATGAAACACATGATGCGTTTGAGAGATTCAGACCATCTGTTTCAGAGGCATGCTACTAAGGACAGCAGTGATAAAACAACTTGCCGGAGTTAAGAATGCATAAATCTGCTCTTGACAAAAAATCAGTAACTACTCAAGGATAATATTATTATAACATGAAAAAAGGCCTCTGCTAACTATGTTGGATTGTTTTTTCATACCTTTGTACCCATATTCATTAATATTGCGAACAAGGAGTTGAAATAGACTTATGATAGTACAGACATGAGCTAATTCTTATGTCTAAAAATAATTCTTTTGTCATTTAACTCATAACCGCTACAGAAAGGTATTTATGCAATTTCTGGTTCGCATTAACCATAAACAAGATAAAAACATGTTTGTATCGTCAATGTCGTCCGAAGAGTTATGTGCTGAAGCAATGAAAGATTTTTCAATATTGCAGACCAAAATCGATTTATTTATGGATCGTTGTGGAAAGCGCCACAGGCAAGAACACTTTATCGGAAGATTTATTAAAAGAATGGTAGTCACGACAAAGCGGAATAATTCTTGGACTATTGCATTTCTAGCTCTCAATGAAGGTGTTGCACTGCTTATTTACGCTCCGATAACTGGTCAGGAAACTTGCGGATATATTGCATTATCGAGCAATAAACATCCTCTTGTTCTTGAGTATACTCCACATTTTATGCAGAGATACAGAGAACGTTACCTCAGGTATTATAATCTGGAAACTGGTAATTATAATGCATTTGAGTATTTTAGCATAAAAAATAATAATACTCTTTATGTCAGGCAACCTGATAATTCATACTATTTCATATCAGAGCAAGGTGTCATGATTGGCAGACTGGTGTCAGAACGCATGATAAGTCACAGAACTTATATCGGAGATGATAACCTGTCTCTCCGTAAAAGGATTATTCTTGATGAAGAATATAAAACCCTTTGTGCTGCAAACGCACTTCTCCGTTTACCTGATAATTTGAATTTGGAGACAGTACGTAATGTTGCCAGTCAATACAACTTGGGTGATGAGTTCACACAAAGATGGTATACATGGCATGCTATGGAATTTGTTCAATCATAATTCGCCACTTATTTACTTTTTTTACATTTCATTCCTTTTTGGGGATCACCTTCAGTTCCCCCATTTTTAGTCGGTTGTCCCATAGTACAACAACTTCTATCTTCTTGAGGCTATGTCGATAGAAAAGTGTATATCCCGGGTGAGGAATGATGTAGCGTATATTTTCTACTTCTGTCGTTTGTCCGATGAACGGATTCATGCTGATGCGGTGTAATATGTTCTGTAATTGTACATAGAGCACTTCACCAACCTCATTATTCCCATTCTTTAGTTTTAGTATCTGGAATGCTTCCTTCAACTGTTTCTTGGCGACGAGCGACCATATTACTTGCTTAGCCATTCTGTTACCTCCTTGTTTATTGTTAAGTTATTCTGTCCTTCGCGGTTATCCAATTGGCAGCAGGCAGTTTCAACTTCCCGGCGCAGTTGATGAGAGAATATGAGCATTTGTTCTTTGCTCTTAGGTTCATCTTGCGTTTCGGTACGCAGTGTGTCTTTTTCTTCTTTACTTTTCATAGGCTATCCTCCTTTGTTTTTCATAGAACACCTCGAAGATACGAATAGTTTTGGAATATCCATGCGCTCTGAACAATTTTCTTCTCCCTGCGTTCTCTGTCCTTGAAACCAAAATTGCGATATCCGAATGAAAGATAAGAAACTGGAGGCTAACTTAAGCTTAGTAGGCTCGCGTATATTGGCGGGATTGAATATGAATGCCCTGAAATACCTGCTGCCCGTGTGGATGGGCGCATTGACGGGCGTCACGGTGCGTTGTACTTTTGCTGCCGTGGCGTTCTGGGTGACAGGCTGGTTTGTGAAAGAAGCGCCTATCACATGGCGGCAGCGTATCGGGCTACTTTGCCTGGGGGCATTCGGCATGTATGGTTTTATGTTTTGCTATCTGCTGGGCATCAGTAAGACGACGCCTGTCAGCAGTGCCATCTTCAATTCCCTGCAACCTATCTGGGTGTTTCTTATCTCTGTTTTCTTCCTGCACGAGCGGGCTACGCTGATGAAAATCATTGGTATCTCCCTCGGCTTTGGCGGTGCGCTGCTCTGTATATTGACGCAAGGGAGTGATGACCTGGCACACGATGCACTGACGGGTAATATGCTTTGCTTGCTCAGTTCGTTTGTTTTTGCCATTTACCTGATACTGAGTAAGAAGTTGCTGGAAGAGATTGGTTTGGTGACCGTAATGAAATATGTGTTTGGGGGCGCGGCGCTGTCCGGTCTGGTGATATCTACTATCTTCGGATGGGACGCGCCGTTGTTCACCGACGCTACTCATGGCACATGGCACTGGATGCCGTGGTTGATATTGACTTTCATCCTCATTTTCCCCACCTATCTCAGCTACTGGCTGATGCCTATCGGACTGAAATATCTGAAAACAACCGTAGTGGCTATGTATGGTTATCTGATACTGATTGTGACCAGTATCGTTTCTTATATTGCCGGTCAGGACCGTTTCACTTGGGAACAGGGAGTGGCTATCGGAATGATATGCTTGAGCGTGTACTTTGTGGAGGTGGCGGAGAGGAAGAAATGAGATATAGTTATTAGTTATTTGTTTGTCATCGCTCTTATACCGAAGGGGATCGCATAAGCAAATAACTAATAACTAATAGTTAATAACTACCAAGTATTCTCCTTCTGCGTGAACAGTAAATTCCGTTCCCGTACATTCGTTCAATGTGCCTTGCCACCAGTTGGTGAAGTCGCTGAGAGGGTAGACAAGACCTTCGCCGCGCAGTCCATGGGCACCGAAGTTGATGATGGAGACTTGCTTTCCCGGTTGGCAGGAAAAGGTATGTGTGTGGCGGCAAGGGATAAAAACACTGTAGTCAGTAAATGTACGGACGTTGGCTCCGGCACGCATATAGTCGATGAGGAGGCTGATATTTCCTAATGTATGGTCTTCGCGTTTGCCGGTGGCTCCGACAATGATGATGTTTTTCTTTCCCTGCTCCATGAGGAAATTGACGGCTTTCGTCTGGTCGTTTGTTTCCTGGTCGGAGATATGATGAAGGATATGGCTATACTTCCGGCGGTTTTCTTCGCTCAGTGAGTCGCCGTCACCGATAATTACGTCCGGCACGTGGCCTTGTGCTATATAGGCATCTGCACCGCCATCACAACAAACCACATAGGGAGCGTTCGCTAACATTTGCGAAGGTGTAGGATGGGTGGGGTAATCGCCATTTGCAAGGATTACTGCTTCCGGTTCACCACAGAGGGCACAGAGGATACAGAGGTCTACTGGGTTCTTATCATATTCTTCTTTCATTACTAATCACTAATAGTTAATCACTAATCCCTGTTTTCATCATCTTCTTCCATTTGAAGTAGCCAAAGATAGCGATTATAGTATAAAGGGCGTATAGTCCTGCTGTAAAATTAAGTTCTTTATAAACATAGAGTCCGGCGCTGACGACGTCTACTGCAATCCACGCCCACCATTGTTCCACGTATTTGCGTGCCAGCATCCACATGCCGACAATGCTGAGCGCGGTGGTGAATGAATCTAGCCAGGGAACATTGCTGTTGGTAAATTCTATCAGTATCCAGGCAATGCCGATGAAGGTAACGGCGAATACAATGCCGAGGGGAAGATAATAACGCAAGGGCATACGGGTGATGGGGAGTTCCTGTTCTTCTTCCGTGCGGAGATGCAGTTTTCTTCTGACAAAGCTACCGTATTTCCACATCATCCAGCCATACACTGCTGCGCCGAGATAGTAGATGTTGATTCCGAAGTCGGCATATAGCCCGGCATCGTAATAAACGAAGATATAGATAGCGGGCATGATGATACCCGCTATCCAAAGATAGATACTCGCCCGGTATTCCAGCCAAAGGTAGACAAGCCCGACGATTGTTCCGATTATTTCAAGAGTTTGCTCCATATACTAAAAGCTCAGCGTAATGTGTGCCAGCGCGTTAATACCTGCATTGGGATAGTAGGCTGCATAATTGGATGTATAAAGCAATTTGCTGTCTTTATCCTTTATCTGATTCTTACCGTGACCTTCGTACACAGCGCTTCCCGATGCATAGCCGTTACTTTCGTAGGTTTCGTCAAACAGGTTATAGACTGTCACACCTACATTAACAGATTTCAGCCCTTTCAGTTTGAAAGTATATCCGAGGCTCAGGTTGCTTACACAGTAGGCATCCAGCGTACAATCTTCCTGATGAGCATTGTTTAAATATTGCTTGCTGACGTATTGCGTCTGCAAAGATGCATTAAAACCTTTATAATCCAAAGAGATGAGGCTGTTTGCCATGAAGTCCGGTGAGAAAGAGATGGGAGTGGTTCCGATATAGCGGGTGGTCTGCGAGATGCCCCAGCTTTCACTATACATATCTTCCCCGTCCTCATTCACATCACTCAGATATTCGGTGTAATTCTTGATGCGGTTGCGGCTCCAGGTTGCATTGACATCCCAGCGCAGCCAGTTGGTGATGCGGGCGCCTGCCATCAACTCGATACCCATGCGATAACTGTCTTTCACGTTTTCTGCTACGGGTTCTCCGATTTCGTTCAATTGTCCATTCAGCACCAATTGATTCTTATAATCCATATAGTACAGGTTGACACCTGCATTAAACCAACCTTTGCGGAAGGTGTAGCCCAGTTCATAGTCGAACATCCGTTCTGATTTGGGTTGCGCAGCAAACAGGTTGTCGGTATAGTTGTTACGTGTCGGCTCTTTATTTGCCACACTGAAAGAGGCATAAAGATTGTTATAGGGATTAATTTTCCAGAAAATACCGGCTTTAGGATTGAAGAAGCTGAAATCTTCATCAATATTCAGCGGTTGCAAGTGTGCCGGATCGGCTGTCCAATCCCATTTGTCGTTATTGCCGTTTATCTTGTAGCGCAGATAGCGATATTGCATATCGGCATATAAACTAACCCCATCCAGTATTTCATAATTTACCTTTGCGTAGATGTTGCCATCTGTTTTCCGTCCGATATTGCGGTAATATTCATGATCGGGGGCAAGCTCACCCAAATAATTCTTCACCCATACCACTTTGCCGTTATGGGTATTCTTATAATAATTCAGTCCGCCACCGATGGAGGCATCTAACTTGTCTCCTTTATAATCGAACGAGAATATACCGCCACCGAAACCACTGTCTACCAGCTTGCGGCGTACAAGGTCCGATTTCTCTATAGTGGTGCCGTTTGTTTCAAATGGTGTCAATCCATACTCCACCAGTGTACGCCGATTTTTGTATTCCTCATAGTAACCGTAACCGTCAGTGTAGTGCAGTGCTATGTTCAGTTTCCACGAAGAAGACAATATCTGGTTCAGTAATAATTGGTAATGCGTCTGGCGGTAGTAATCTATCTGGTTGTCATAGAACCCGATTACATTTCCTTGGGCATCTTCTATGGCGCCGTTGGGATTGTACTTACGGTCGTTTTCCAGTGTCTTTTTATCCAGACCATCCCAGGCATGATATGTTTCTTCTTTTCCGCCGAAGGTGATGAATTTGACGGTAGTCTTGTCGCCATAATATCCGCCTTGCACAAAATAAGACTTCAGGTCGGTACTGGCACGGTCACGGTATCCGTCACTGTGAATATTAGACAGACGTGCGTCGAACCCCCATCGCCCATTGATGAGGCCGGTGCCTACCTTTACTGTTTCCTTATGGGTGTTGAATGACCCGTAAGAGCCTGAGAACTCTGCATACGGTGTGGGCAGAATGCCTTGTGTCTTCATATTGATACTGGCCCCGAATGCTCCGGCACCATTTGTGGAAGTTCCTGCACCACGTTGAATCTGCAAGTCCTGGAGTGAGGAAGCAAGGTCGGGAGTATTTACCCAAAATATGGAATGGCTTTCCGCATCGTTCATCGGTATACCGTTGGTGGTCACGTTGATGCGTGTCGCATCTGTTCCGCGCACTCGAATACTGGTGTAGCCGATACCTGCACCCGCATCACTCGTTGTCAGTACAGATGGTGTGAACGACAACAGATAGGGAATGTCTTGCCCGAAGTTCTGCTTCTTAAGCTGTTCTTTACTTACATTGGTAAACGCCACCGGAGTGGTTCCCGTGGCACGGGTGGAGATAATTTCTACTTCCTGCAGGTCTATCACCCGCAAGCTGTCCTTTTCATGCGTCTGCGCACAGACACTCAGCGTCGCCGTCACCAGGCAGGCCGCCATAGCATGTTTTCTCATTGCAATTTTAACTATTAAAGATTAATACAGAAAAGGGGAACTTTTCTTCTTTTCCCTCCGCCGGCACTACCCGGATCAGGTCAATGGGTATGATCTCAGCCCGTCATATTAGGGCACCCCTTAGTTGAAATCGGGGGCAAAAGTAGCCGTTTTCATTGAAACCAGCAAATGGAGTGAACGATAATCGAATATATTTGTTAATTTTGTAACCGGTGGATGATTATTAGCTCCACCTCAAAAAACATTTTTATTAACATCAAACGAACAATATTATGTTATTATTACAAGCAGCGGCTCCTGCCGCTGAAACAGTAGTGGAAGACAGTTTCAGTAAATTACAGGTCTTTCTTCAGCAATTAATCGATTGGGGAGTGAATGCAGGCGGCCATATTATTGGCGCTGTGCTGATTTTCATCGTTGGACGTTTCCTGATTTCTTTCCTTAACAAGATGGTGGCGCGTTTGCTGGCGAAGCGTCATGTAGATGCCAGCATCCAGAGTTTTGTCAAGAGTCTGGTGAATATTCTGCTGACTATCCTGTTGATTATCGCCGTTATCGGTAAGTTGGGAGTAGAAACAACGTCGTTTGCCGCCTTGCTGGCATCCGCCGGTGTGGCTATCGGTATGGCATTGTCCGGGAACTTGCAGAACTTTGCAGGTGGTCTGATCGTCTTATTGCTTCGTCCCTATAAAGTAGGTGACTTGATTGAAAGCCAAGGCGTAACGGGCACAGTGCGCGAAATCCAGATATTCCACACTATTCTGCTGACCGGTGACAACAAAGTGATTTATATCCCGAACGGTGCATTAAGCAGTGGTACGGTGACCAACTACAGCCGCGAAAATACCCGCCGCGTAGAGTGGGTGATTGGCGTAGAGTATGGCGAAAACTTTGATAAAGTAGAGGAAACCACCCGCCGCATCATTGCCGAAGATAAACGGATACTTGGTGACCCTGCACCTTTCGTCGCCCTTCATGCGCTCGATGCAAGCAGTGTGAATGTCATCATCCGTGCCTGGGTGAAGAGTGAGGATTACTGGGGAGTTTATTTCGATATGAACAAAAACATTTACTCCGTATTTAATAAGGAGGGCATCGGCTTCCCTTTCCCACAACTGACGGTACATCAGGCGAAGGACTGATAGTCATATAAATGAAGAGGAGCATTACACTTACTGTGATGCTCCTCTTCATTTATTGTTATTACTTACTACGAATATTGTTATTCTTTTTACATCTCATATACTCCGAGTTCTTCTTCTATTTCTTCACATTCATTCTTCTCAATATGTAGTAAATGGTTGATTTCCCTTCGTTTCTCAAGATCGGTGAAGTAGCTTTCTACTACAGTGTACAAGTCAAAGCCTCGGGTGGAACCTGCCGCCATATCCAGTGACTCTACCATTTTCTCTACCGCCTGGTGAATGCGTTCCTTATTAATGAAATGCAATTCGTTACTATGAATCAGATACTTTTCCATGATAGTTGTGTTTTAAAGTTCTTCTGATATAACGTTTGCCGTGAAGGGTTGGTTCATACATTGAAACTAATAAATCATTTATGAAGTTTTTAGTACTATTTTCTTGTTGTAAGGCAATGTAAACCAGAAACAGGAACCTTCCCCCCATCTCGATTTGACACCAATTTCTCCGTGCAACTGTTCTATGATGTTCTTGCAAATGGCAAGTCCCAGTCCGGTTCCCTGCGCAAAGGAGTTGAGTTTTACAAAACGGTCGAAGATGGTGGGGATATGCTTCTCCTTGATTCCTATTCCGGTGTCCTGAACGTAAAAGCGGATGGTGTTGTTATCGAGTACGTGATATCCTACCCGTATTTCTCCTTCCTGTGTAAACTTCAATGCGTTGTTTATCATGTTGGTAAGTACTTGGTATATCCTGTTCTTATCAGAATAGATATAACACTCGGGAAGACTTTTTTCGAGGATAATGGGCACCGGTGAATCCCAGCGCATGGTGCAGCTTGTCACCACCTCTTCACAAACCTTATTGACATCAGTCGTCGACAGGTTGAAATCAAGTACTTCCGCTTCTATTTTTGAGAGATCGAGAATATCCGTAATGAGTTGCAGCAATATATCATTGTTCTTCTTAATGATCTTTATGTACTCCTGTTTTTCCTCTATTTCCTCTGTTTCAGTCATCAGATCCGAGAACCCGACAATGGCATTGAGAGGCGTACGTATCTCATGGCTCATATTGGCAAGGAACGCTGTTTTGAGGCGGTTGCTTTCTTCTGCTTTTTCTTTGGCAATGATTAATTCCTGTTCCGTTTTTTTTAATTCCGTGATGTCCCAGGAAATGCCGAGGATAAGCGGCAAGCCTCCGGTACTCGATGGAATGAGCGTCTTGATGGAGCTGGCCACGCGTTTTTCGCCATTTGTCGTAGTGAACTTTTCTACAACATGCAGTTCCTCCCGGGTGTCCATCAATGTTTTATCGTTCTTTGAAAACCTTTCCACGTCCAGCGAGTCACTGAATATTTCTTCATCTTTACGTCCCAGCACTTTGGCTGCCGTTATTCCGGTGCCGCTGACCAATGCCTTGTTCCAATACACATACCGGAAATCATTATTGGGGTCTTTCACAAAAAGATATACCGGAATGTTATTGAGAATAGCATCCATCAGGATATTCAGGCGGGCAATCTCTTTTTCCTGCCTGATGCGTTCCGTTATATCTTCCAGTTTCAGTACGCCTCCCTCTATTTCATTATCTTCGTTGAATACAGGGTTGGCTGTCACTTCCAGGATGCGCCCGCTGCGTTCCAGTGAGTGATATTCTTGCGACTTTGACTCGAATATCCTTTTCACCGGACAATTCTCGCAGGGGGTGTCCCGGTGGAATACTGTCTGATAGCACAGTTTCCCTTCTTTGTAGGTATCTTCTCCAATGATGTGGGAATAGAGATTCAGTGATTCCCACTGTACTACGAATTCTTTGTTCAGATAGACCATGCCGATGTTCAGGTTATCTAAAACAATCTTCCGATCTGTCATGGCTTTTGCAGCCTTTTGTTTTGCAGCCGTGAGCCGTTGTTCATTTTTCTCAAGCCGGGCCAACAACTCTTCCGGTGAATGGAAATTATGATTCTGCGTATCAGTCATTTAAAAATATCATATATTGAGCAATAGGCTGCGAAGATAGTTCTTTTCTGTTGTTAATTTAGTTAATATACAATTTTTAAGGGCTTAATGTGGGTATTATATACAACTTTTGTGTGTTGTATAGCCAGTGATGGAGTGCTCTTTGTCATTAAAAATATATTTTATAGCTTATATTGGGGATTAAGCCTGTGCCATCCACCTTCTTGATTTTGTTGGTCTTCTCATTATATTCATAGAAATGCATTCCGGTGCGCATGCCTACGTTCAGCAGCTTGATGGCAAACTCGTGCGACACCTTTTTCTTGTTAATCCGGTAGCTGAAAGAAATATCCCCGTTGATGGTCGGGGAGAACTTTTCGCTGTATGCTTTCGTTTCGTCGAATACGATGTCATGCTCTATCATGCTTTGTTTTCTGTCTACCGGGGTGTAGCGGTCGCCTCCTTGGAAGTAGATGCGTCCGTTGAGGCTGAGTACATTTTGTTTAAGCCGGCCCACCATCCATTCTTTTCCGGCAAGGATGTTCAGCAGGTAATTCTTGTCCAGCCGCGTATTGCGCCAGATGTTGTCTCCGCCTTTATAGCGGGATTTGAATAGGGAAGCTGTTATCATATAATAGAAGCCGTCTTTCATGTATTGCTCCAGAGTGATGTCGATACCATAGTTTCTGCCGGAACCTTTGTTCTTGAGTATCCTTTCCAAATAGAAGTCCTGGTGGTTGATGATGGAAAAGGAAGAATTCTCTTCGACGGGGATGCGGAACAGATATTGGTAATAGGGCTCTATCTTCAGGTGCATGTACGGGTTGATGTTCCAGTCATATGTAAGTCCGAAGTGATGGGCTTTGGCAAAATCCAGATATTTGTTGGATTCGGTTTTGCCGTTGACGGTGCGTTCCACGAAGTAATAATCCAGTTTCTCCCGGCGGCTGTGCAGTCCGTAGGCTGCTGCCAGGGAGTGCTTCGGAAGGAAAGACCATTTGATGGCTGCCCGGGGCTCTACGGACCAGTTTTTGTTGAGGGTGAAGTATTGGGCGGTGAGGCCCAGACTGGCGGTGAGACGATTGCTTAAATTGATGACAGAACTGCTGTATGCCGAGAGTACGGCGCTTTCTCCGTTGCCTTTTGAGATTTGTTCCATAGGGATGTCCAGTCCGAAGTTGGGGCTGACTTTATAGTCCAGGTCATATTTCAGTCCCGTGAGGGTGATGCCCGTCCTGTTCACGTGGTTGGGGCTGAATTTCTTGTTCAGATAAGAGTTGAAAACAACGTCCCATTTGGAATTCCGGATGTCTCCTACGGGGACTATCCGGTCATCTTCCGTCTGCTGATTGGCTGTCGTGTGGTCTTGTGAATAGGTGGCGGCGAGTGACGAACGGATATAAGTATCTTCATTGATGAGATATTTGTGAGTCATGCCTGCGGCGGCTTTGTCCAGGGTGGTTTCGCCTGACTGGCGGTCGGCTTGTGTTTCCCATTTCTCCCGTTCCTCGGCTTCGGGCTTGTTGCGGTCTATCAGGCCAATCCCCCATAGGGAGAAAGTGCCGGCTCTCTTTGTCGGGAAGTTCAGCTTGAAGGCAAGGTCCTGGTATTTCATGTTTATATCATTTCCGGTAGCCAAGGAAGTGGTGGAGAAGCGGTAATTGAAGATGTAGGAACTGCCTTGCTTCTTGCTGAGGGGACCTTCGGATGCCAGATCGATACCCATAATTCCTAACTGGAAGGTATGCTCATACTTCTGATTGTTTCCGTTGCGGATGTGCATGTCGAAAACGCCTGATAAGGCATTGCTGTATTCGGCAGGGAAAGCGCCGTTGTAGAAATCGGAGTTGCCCACAACCTGTGTGCTCAGGGCGGACAGGAAGCCGCCGCCCAGGCCGGAGACGTCGGCAAAGTGGGTGGGATTGGGTATTTCGACACCTTCCAGCCTCCACTGCGTGAACTGGGGGGAGTTTCCTCTGATGGCTATCGCGTTTGTCCCGACGCTGCCTGCCACGCCTGCAAATGCGGTGGTCAGGCGGGCGGGGTCGTCGAAACCGTTGGCAAAGCGGCCGGCTTCTTCCATGCTAATCATGCGTCCGCCGGTGATGGCCATGGTGTTCAGGGGCTTGTCTTTACGGACTTCGGGGTGTATGACAATCTCGTCCAGTGAGTGAACGTTCTCGTCGAGTGGGATTTCAAGGTACACTTCTTTGGAGGAAGTCACGGGGATTTCGTTGAGAATGCTTGCGTTGTAGCCCACAAAAGATGCTTGCAGGTTGCAACGCCCCACCGGAACGTGGTCTATCCGAAATCGGCCTAAACTGTCGGTGGTGGTGCCCAGCGAACCGCTCCCCATGATTCTTACGGTGACAAATTCTATAGGCATGTTGGTTTTGGAGTCGATAACGACACCTCTTATGGTTTGAGTTAGTTTTTGTGTCTTTTCTTTGGCAGGCGGTTGTTGTCCGTCCACCGGGGTGATGATGATGTGGTAGCCTGTTATTTTGTAGGTATAGCGGGTACCTTTCAGGATTTGGGATAATGCTTTGTCTATGCTCAGGTTCTTGAAGGAAAGAGAGAGTTGTTTTTTTACGTCTAAGGCGGATAGTTCGTAGGCCACGCTGTAGCCGGTTTGCAGTTCTATCTGGGCAAAGGCTTCTTTCAGTGAACTGTTTTTATTCTGTATGGTGATTCTTTTCCCTTCATCCTGCGCGGTGGCGGCGAGGGAGAGAAGGGTGAAGAGTAGGAAAATAATGTTTTTGTTTATTTGCTTATTAATGCTTATTCGATTCATTATTGTACATTTTTATAAGATAAGCTGCATTCCGGCATAACTTTCTCATGCAAGCATGAAAGTTCTGCACTCAATTTGCATTATCTTTGTAGGGTTAATACTTTATTGTTAGTTTGAAAAAATAAAAAGGATTAACATCTCAGAACCGGGTTGAGGGTCTCAAACTACAATCCGGTTCCTTTTTTCTTCATAGGCTGCTGGGGTTTATGGGTTATTACTTAATTCTATTTCGTTGCCCTCCTGCCGGTAGCGGAAGCCAATCATTTCTTTCAGTACGGTTAATATCTCGTCCAGAGTCTCGTTTTTCAGGAACCTGACGGTGTAGCGCTTGGAGGCGGGGATATTGACGGAGGTGGTGAACGTTACGTTGTACCGCCTTTCCAGTGTCCGGATAATTTCGGTGAAAGGTGCATGGGTGAATATTAGCTTTCCGGTGATCCAGCCATCGGTGTCATTGGCGGGGATTTCCATGATGCTGATGCTGGAGGTGCGCTTGTCATAGGTCAGTTGTTCGTTGGGTTTCAATATCCGGGAAGCCTGGGCGGGGGAGGTGACTTCTACCTTGCCGCTTGTCAGGGTGGTAGTCACTGAATTATCGTCCGCATAAGCCTTTACGTTGAATTTGGTTCCCAATACTTTGACGGAGAGCTGCGGAGTATTTACAATGAACGGGTGGGCGGCATCTTTTTTGACGGAGAAGTAGGCTTCGCCGTTGAGGTGCACGGTGCGTTGGGAGTCAGAAAACCGTTTGGGATATTTGATAACGGTTCCGGCATTCAGCCATATTTCGGAGCTGTCGGGCAGGAGGAGGTGTTTCTTTTCACCGTATGCTGCTGAAATCTCAATCAGATGATTCCGGGTGGAAATATGGTAAAGATAGCCTCCCGTTATGATGAATAGCGGAATGAGTACGGCTGCGACGCGGCCGATTTTTGGACGCAAGGGGAGGGGGCGCATCTTTTGATGACCGATTCTTTTGTTCACCCGTTCCAAGGCGAGGTAAGTGTCCGTATCGGATTTCGCTTCTACTTCATTCCAATAAGCGAGTGAGGCTTTCTCTTTTTCCTCCGGGTATTTGTCTTTGATAATCCATCTCTGAACCTTTTCCTCTGTTTCGGGCGAGAAACGTCCCGACAAATATTTTCGTATGATTCTAACAATAGAGTTTGCTTCCATTTTTACTGCCTTTTGGTATATATACAGTTGAGATGCGGAAAGCTCAATAAGAAAACTGATATTTTTTTCAAGAGAGGTTATTCATGCAGGTTTTGTTCATAAGTACATGGTAATGAACTCAGCTATACAATGTTTGACTTTCATCTATGATGTCATTAGGACTGAGTCTATCATCAATGCCATTGATGCCTACCATCATTGGCATTGATGATACCCATCATTGGCATTGATGGTAGGAATCATTGGCATTGATTGTACCCATCATCGGCATTGATTCTATACTCACTTCTACACTCACCCCGTCTCTGTTCCGGACATACCCCATCAATGTCCTACTTGCATCCGTTCTCGAATAGAATACTGTCAGGATTTTATAAAAATACGACAAAGAAATATGAGATTGTTTTCCGTATCTCTTTCAAGGCAAGGCTCAACTGGCTTTCCACGTTTCTTTTGGTAGTGTGCAGCCGTTCGGCTATTTCTTCATTACTCAATCCCTCGTTCCGGCTCAATGCATAAATCTTCCGTCGTTGCTCCGGCATGTTTTCCACCGTCTCGTCAATCAGCAACCCCAACTCTTTCGCTATCAGTTCCTCCTCGGAAGTAGAATCGTATTCCTGCCCCTGAATTGTGCTCAGATAAGCCTCCTGCACATATTTACGCTTCAAAAAGTTGATTGCCGAATTCCTTGCCATCGTATGCAGAAAAGCATCGAACGATTTGGTATTGTCTATATCCCGGTGTTTCACCCAAAGATTTACAAATAAATCTTCTGCCAACTCCTCGGCATCCGGTTCGGACTTGACGTATCCGTATATAAACGCCTTCACTTTACCGTAATAAGCCAGAAAAACAACCTCAAATGCCTTGTGACATCCCTGTTGCAAGGCTTCAAGCGTTTTCATATCTATCTTATTACTCATGTAAGGGGCTGTTTTTGTTTTTGGTGGGAACAAAAGAAGTGATTATTTATCTTATGAAGTCCTCCTTTTCGAATAATTAACCATGTCCTTTCTATTTTAGCATTTCCCCGGGGCTTGGGTATGTCCCGGAGATATGGTATATTTGCAAAGCAAACTTTTTAACCTTGATGAACCCATGAAAAGAAGAATAACCTGCCTGGCGCTGACCCTTTGCCTGGCGTTGACCGCCTTTGCCGGAAAACCCGCTTATCTTTTTTCTTACTTTACCGGTAACAGTGAAGACGGCCTGCATCTGGCCTACAGTTATGATGGCCTGACCTGGACGCCACTGAACGAAGGACGCTCTTTCCTGACTCCCGCAGTGGGGAAAGACAAATTGATGCGCGACCCCAGCATCTGCCAGTCGCCCGACGGAACCTTCCACATGGTGTGGACTTCCAGTTGGACGGACCGCATCATCGGCTATGCCTCCTCCCGCGACTTGGTTCACTGGAGCGAGCAACAAGCCATTCCCGTCATGATGCACGAACCTACCGCGCATAATTGCTGGGCACCCGAACTTTTCTACGATGAACCGTCGCAAACTTATTATATCTTCTGGGCCACCACCATCCCCGGCCGCCACAAAGAAGTGGCTACCAGTGAGAGTGAGAAGGGTTTGAACCATCGCATGTACTGTGTGACTACAAAAGATTTCCGTACTTTCTCCGAAACCAAGATGTTCTTCAATCCTGATTTCAGCGTCATTGACGCCGCTATTGTGAAGGTGCCCAAGAGCGACGAGTTGATTATGGTAGTGAAGAATGAAAACTCCAATCCGCCGGAAAAGAACCTGCGGATTACGCGTACAAAGAATATCAGGGATGGATTTCCGGTTGAAGTATCTGCTCCGATCACCGGTGATTACTGGGCGGAAGGTCCCGCTCCGCTCTATGTGGATGATGCGCTTTATGTTTACTTCGATAAATATCGCGACCATCGTTACGGGGCGGTCTGCTCATTGGACGACGGGAAAACATGGGAAGACGTGTCCGACCGGGTTTCTTTCCCGAAGGGAACACGTCATGGAACGGCTTTCAAAGTAGATGCCTCAGTGGTGGAGGCCTTGCTTACTTCAAGTACTTCTTCAACGGGCAATCAGTAGCCTTTATCCCTTCTGCAATACTCCGGGCATTCATGCGTGCACCCTTTAGTGAGGTGTGCGTGTGGTCGGTGTTGTAGAAAGCGGGTGTCTTCTTGGGTCCCATTTTCTGTAGCTTATCTGCAGATAGTTTATTCAAATCAATGAAGTAGGCACCGGTCATTTCTGCCGCCTCGCGCGTCCACTTGCCATAACTGTTCGTATTGCGTTCAATTTCCCCGTCTTTCCACTTGTTGCGGGGTGTGTGGCTCAGTACGATGGGGATGGCCCCTTTTTCCTGTGCATCCATAATGAACTTGCGCAGATACCAGCCGAAGCTATATATCACCTGATATTTTCCTGTTTTTTCCATCAGGAAAACCTTGCTTTCGTTTCCCGAACCGTGCAGTTCGCCGCGCGCTTTGCCCACGTTGATGTCTCCTCCGTCATTATGACCAAACTGGATAAGTACGAAATCACCCGGTTGCAGGGCATCATAAACCTTATCCCAACGGCCTTCGTCCAAGAATGTGCGTGCGCTGCGTCCTGCCATGGCATGGTTCTCAACAGTCACCTTTTTCAGGTTGAACTCGTCGGCTATCACGCTGCCCCAGCCCCACATGCCGTCTTTATCGTCATCTTTATTCTTCACCGTGCTGTCTCCGATGGTGAACACTACCGGACAACCTTCTTTCCGGCTGGCACCGGTGAGCGTGTCTTTCTCCACCGGTTTCAGATAGTTTGCCAGTTCCAGGCCTGCGCACTCCCGAATACCTTCGGCGGCGGACGCTGCGTTCACTTTAGCACCGAAAGCACTGGTGTGGATGCGGTCCAGATAGAACATATATTTCACCTTCTCTTTGCCGAATTTCTCGAACTTACGTGCGGTGATGTCGTTCAGGTCGATAAAGGGCACTTGTTGTTCTTCGGCTATTTGCTTTGCCCATAGCCCGAATGTCTTGTTGACACGTGTCACAATCGTGCTGTCTTTATCTTCCCAGGCATTGCGGGGCGTCAGTGAGAACAGGATGGGGTGGGCGCCTTTCGCTTTCACTTCCTGCACAAAACGGCGCATGTACTCGCCATAGCTGTATACCGTTTCTTTTACTCCGGTTTCCTGAATGGTTACGTTCAGGCTGTCTTTGCCAATTCCGGGAATGGAGGCGCGTGCACGTCCGCTATCGTAAGGACCATTGTCGTTGTGTCCCAATTCGATAATCACCCAGTCGCCCGGGCGCACTCCTTTAATGACATCCGGCCATAGATGCTTGTAGAATGTGCGGCTGCTTGTTCCGCCCAACGCATGGTTCTCTACCGTTATCCGGTTCTGGTCAAAGTGGTCTCCGGCATAATATCCCCAACCCCATTGACCATTGTTACCGTTGCCCAGGGTACCGGTGCGCATGGTGGAGTTGCCTACTAAAAACAAAACCGGATTATTGCCTTTGCGGCTGGAACCGGCTATCGGACGTGCTGTCCGTGCTTTGTTCAAACTATCCAGTGTATTGTCAATTACCTGGTTGACGTCCTTCATGGGTGCAGCCACCTTGTTCTGGGCTTGCATCGGCAGACAGAATGCGAATGCAACTCCCAAAATCAAGTAGCTGCAAAAAGTGTGTCTATTCATTTTCCTATTACTTTATGCTATGTTTTGTGCAAAAGTAGGCGAAATTTTACTTTCTCCGAATGGAATATTATTCATATTGATGTCTTTTTGTCCCATAGGGAGGACTTTTCTAAAGCATAAGCCCCAATTTGATTGAAATCAGGTTGTGGTGTAGCTTCTCAGAAATAACAAGAGTATAAAGAACATATAGAAGTTTAAACATTTAAGTGAACCGTAATGTTATATTAAAAAAAGACAATCGACATGCTTACTACCTTCTTAAATACACTGGCAACGATAATTAGCGTGACAAGTCTTCTCATTGTCACCTACGGAGCACTAATTGGCATCATATCCTTTCTTAGCAATGAATTCAAGAGATTTACAGGCAAATATTCAACGACCAATATCCGGAGGTTGCGTGCTACCTTCGGAACTTACTTATTGCTGGGACTTGAATTCCTCATAGCATCGGATATACTAAAGACTGTATTGGAACCTACTCTGAACGAATTGGGCATTTTAGGAGGGATAGTTGTTTTGAGAACAATTCTTTCTGTCTTCCTGAATAAAGAAATTAAGGAGTTGGAGGTAGAAAGTGAGAAAGATGAATGAGGCTGATGTATTTCTTAAATATGCAGTCTGTGTTATGTTAATTGTTAACATTGGGATGCCGGGTAGTTAACGACTTCCATAATTCTATTAAACCATGTTATAAAACTCTCCGTTTGCCCCTGAAAATTTGGAGATATCCCTAAAGTCCGTATCTTTGCAATGTGTTTTTCATAGTATTAGATTTAAGGTTAACAAAGATTGGCTGTCTGGGATAGATAGCCTTTTTTTTTGCCATATATGAAGAGACTATAACTAAATTGCTAATTGTTATATTATTGACTAATATGTGGTTATCGGGTGATCTGCCGAAATAAACTGTCCGATTTTTAACTTTGCAGCACAGAATAACATGAAACAACTGTTTCTTTGCTCGTGCGGTGATTGAGTAAAATTTACGTGGACAAGTCAGTAAGGCCCCAGACCTTGTATATATCCCCCCCTATGGAATGTCTTTGCTATTTGGTAAATGTGATAATGATGAATTTAACCAGAAGTTAAAAAAAATAAGAATATGAAACTTTGGAAATATAGTGGAACATTTCTTGTTATAACAGGAATAATCCACACGATTTATGCACTACTGCTTGGAAAAGAGGAATTTGCAGACATGATAAAAGATGGATTCATAAACTCCACAGGTGATAATTACAACCGTGCTTTCGCCCTTTGGTTTTTAGTGTGTGGGATTATACTTGTTCTCTGGGGGCAAACACTCCAATACTATATCCAAAAAGAGCATAAACCTGCACCTCTGTTTTTGGGATACTGCATTTTGGTATTTACTGTGGTAGGATGTATTGCAGAGCCTATTTCTGGTTTTTGGCTTTTTTTACCACAAGCATTGATAATAATTGCTGCAAATAGAAAAAGGTAGATATCTTAAAGTGAAACTAAGTGAATATGATAGATTATAAAGACAAGGCGATACATTGTGTCAAGGATACGGTATTGCCAATGCAAAGAAAGCAATTTGAAGAATGTGGTTGCTGTTTAGACGAACAGTACAAACGATATGGGAATACAGAATGGCTTTTCGCAAAGACAATTGAAGAGGGACATGTTTATGAAATTGGTTACCCGGCATGTGTCTGTCCGGACGTGGCAAGCGGAAAAGTAAAAGATGTATCACATTGCGAATGTTCGCGCCAGAGCGTATTGTATATTATCGGAAATTTGTTACCCGATAAAAAAATCAGCGTGGAAATAATTGAAACCGTTTTGGGTGGCGCAGAAAAATGCCGTTTTAAGGTAACTGTCGAGTGAGACTGGATTGATGCTCTCCAAAAGAGTTTTTTGTGGAACGGAGCCACTATCCTGTCCGGAACTTCCGCAATACTTCTCTATATAAACTTCCATCATAACTTTTATATTCGGCATGTTGGTAGAGATTGACTAATCTTTTGCTATACTCAAGAATCAATGTATTTGATTTCTGTGACAGGTTTGTAGCTAAAATGCCACTGCCTACTATCCCCGGATTGCAGATTATTGTATCTTTCTTGATTGAATTCATTGTCAATTCCACGCAAGTGTATTCATGGATACCTGCTTCTTTCAGTTTGCCGGCGATATATTGATTGAGATGAGTTTTGTCATCTCCGGTCATAAAACCATACCACAACAGGCACCTCATGCCTGCTTGTGTAGCTTTTACTAATATATCGAGATACGTTGTTCCGGACGTTCCTTTAGTACTTCTTCTCTATCTGCATTTTCCAGAAAGTGATAAATACCGTATTGTTGTTCCGGCGTATGTTCCATCCGGTAAATGGCGGAGGCTGAATTTGTCTCCACATAGACTGAAGGTTTTTCGTTTTGAAGAACCTCACAAAATATCAAATGTTTGAATACATCTGCCTGCTTTCCGAAATGCGTGTAAGTTGCCATATGCTTGAAGATTTATATTCATTTTGTCCACGCTCATGGTTTTAAGCGTATATGGCAAAGGTACGAAATTCAAAGATATTTATCTGATATCTTTCTTCCTTTTTATCGGCAACCTCGGGAAGAGTTTTCTGAACCGCACTAAATGAGTCGTGATATTACTTCCGGCTATAATAAACGTCACAGCCAGAATAATCAGCAATATTCCGATACTTAGTCTGACAGTCAGAGCCTCCCCGAAGACCATCACTCCGAAGAAAACAGCCGTAACAGGCTCCAAAGCCCCAAGAATAGCTGTCGGGGTAGAACCTATATACTGAATGGCCTGTGTGGTACAGAGAAATGAGATAGCCGTCGGGAAGACTGCCAATGCTACCAGATTACCCCACAAATACCACTTATCAACAATATGCAGGCTTTGTCCGAAATCTACGCGCACCAAAAAGAGGGACAATCCGAAAAGCAATACATAGAAAGTCACTTTCAGAGTTGCCACATCTTTCAGCATCGGGCGGTTCACGCCTACAATATAAATGGCGTAGGAGAGGGCCGAAGCCATAACCAGACTGACACCAACCAAACTAAGAGTCGTACCGTCACCGCCTTTGTAAAGCAGCCCGATGCCGCTTAACGCCAGGAAGATACATAAAACCGTCTGTAGCGTTATCTTCTCCTTGAAGACAAATGCCATAATCAGCGCAACCAGAATAGGATAGACAAACAGTATGGTGGACGCAATGCCGGCTTCCATATAATTATAACTCTGAAACAAAGTCAGCGAAGAAATGGCAACCAACCAGCCCAGTATAATGAGCGGCAACACTTCTTTCCGTTTCAGTTTGAAGCTTCTCCCCCGGGCTTTGAGCATGATACCCAATATCGGGATGGCAAACAAATATCTGAAAAAGAGGACTGAATCCGGGTCCATACCTTCCTTGTAAAGGGGGAGGGTAAAGAGGGGATTCATTCCGTAAGTGGCAGCGGCAACGGCTCCCAATATATAACCTTTTACTTTTGCATTCATAAGCGTTGATCTAAATCTTTTCTTTGGGGCTGCAAAGGTAGGTCTTCTTTTATGAAAGTGCTGTTATTATCTTGCAATTTCTTTTAATGACTTCGTAAATTGCTCTCTGTCTATCAGAATAACATCTCCGTTTCTCACCTTTTGCTTTTGCAGTGATTGGCTGGCGGAGGTGCTGATGGCATTCTGTTCAAAGAGACGCTTCACCTGGTTGGCTGAAAGTGATAAACACCTTCTGACTAATGAAGATAACTTAAGATTAAAGTCGAAATCGCATTTGATGCGGATGCTGATAACTTCATCTGATAGATTCTGTATATCTTCCGGTGAAATGCTGCTTATGACTTCATATTCAACACTGCCGTAATCTAACTTCATATTGTTTTTTCTTTCCAGTTCGGCAGAAAAGGCGTACTGCCAGGCTGCCTCTTTGTCGTTTACCGAGAAGCTGTGGAATAATGATTTGTCTATTAAGTCCGGTTTGCTTCGTGATACTAATGTGAGGTTACAAGTATTATCACACTTCACACACCTGTAAATCAGCCACACATCAATGTTCTTTTTCTGGGCGTTCATCCTGAACTTATCACTGCAATAAAAGCGGTCACTGTCACAATGACTGCACTTCTTAATTAATAAAGGGCAGTTCTTCACCTTTATTTCCCATGTAAATGTAGTTTCCATAAAGCTAATATTCCTTCTTTCTTTGCGGGTTAAATGTTTTTTCTGCAAAGTTGGATATTAGCGATTGGCGGAATTCACAAGATGTCACAAGACGGCATCGGATTTTTCTGATTTATCGGTCCAGTTCATCCATCATTCGGGTTATTTTCTCTTTCAGTTTATCAAGAAACTGGGTACGGTTTTTCTTCCTGTTTCTGATTTCAAGGAATATCCGGTAGAAATCACCTATTTCGATATTGAACAGGGTTTCGCAGCAGAATGCTATATCTTTCAGATTGGTGGCGCCGTTATTAAAACATTTGCCGACATAGAGGGCATAGATGAACTCTACCAAGGCTACTTTACTGTCCGTCCATTGCAACAGGTTGCTTTCGATGATTGAAGTGAATCTGAGGTGCAGTTCACCCGATAATGAATCTATTTCATCCGATAGATACTGCGTCAGGCGACGATTGGCTAAAATCTCTGCGACACTCGAATCGTGTAGCGTAGAAAAAGTAGTGTCCCTGTCCAATGAAAAGTGGCAGGTATCAGAAAGAATGTCATAATGCTCTCTCATGAAGTACAGTTCATCTGAATCGGTTTTACCGGACTGATAATAGGGGTAAAAGCTATTGTCTGCTAAGGCTTTCTTCAGACTTTCATATTCGGCTTTCAGATATTTGCATTGAATCGACGGTGATTTCCCTGTCCGGTTCTTCTCAATCTGATAGAGGCGGACATAAAATATCAATAGTCCGGATATTTGTGGCTTCCAGACTTTAAAGAAAAGAATCTCTTCGTGGGAACTTGCAAACTGATGGTCTGCGATAGTGGTTTTTAGCAGAGTGAGTGAGGCTTGTATAAAGTCTACTATCTGCTTGAGTTTATCGAGGACATCAATGGGCTGTTGCTCAATTCTTACGATTTCCAGTTCTATGTTTTGCTTAATCTTCTTTACGAAATTTTCCATCCGTATTCGGCGCATTCCTAACTTTCGGTCGGTTTCGGTGAAAGCCAACCCGGAGTTTGAATAGCGAATTACAATTGTCCTGAAAAGACAATGTAGTTAATACTAAAAATGATACAATGAAAAACCTGTCTGAATAGAAATACTCAAACGAAAGAAATTAGCCTGTGGTTTGTGAGGCTAATATTAAGCGATAACAAATTTAAGAATGGTGCCCAAAATCGTTGCTTTTAGAATTTGGATGCAAATATAGTGTTTTTCTTTATAATAGGCATCGTGTTGGGGAGAAAGTTCCTGAGCGGACTTGGTTAACGGATATAGCGTATTTCACTATAGGACTGAGCATTTATCAGTCCCGGACTGAGAGGTCAAAACATCCTCATCTTATTTCTGAAAACACCCGGATGTTTTGGGGTAAAACATCCGGGTGTTATAGGGTAAAACATCCCCATGTTTTGGGTGAAAACATCCGGGTGTTTTGGGTGTTCAGTCCCGGAGTGTTGGATGCTCAGTTACGGAGCGTTATGTGCTCACTCATAAAGTGCTGTGATTTATCAGAATATATATTGGACTCCGAACTGGTATCCTACGTATAATTGTTGTAATCTTGTGGAGCCCGTCTTCTTCCATAATGAATGATTTGGGAATATTTTGTGGTTATTGATATCCTTTGTCTCCATATAATTGATGCCTACCCCCGCAAATAACTCAATGTGTTTTCCAATCCTGAAAGCCGGAATCAACGAATAACCTCCATTCAATACCGGTTCGTCCGAATCATTGCCAATAGTTGAGAATTTAAGCTCATTGTTAATTCTGAACCAGGGGGTGATAGGAATATGTGCACCGAAACCGCCTTCGGCTACCAATGAGTTATTGATTGTTTTGTGATTATACCCGACACCTATGATGCCATAAGTATATTTACCACCCGAGCGGAATGATGCTACCGTGCTTCCTATGGCATCATAAGTAACGGCAACTCCCATTTCACCATTCTTAATGATGTTGATGAGTCCGATAGGACAGTCACTATTATCAGCTATATTCACCAATCCTGAAAACTGAACGCCTCTTACGTTCTTTGCAATATTGACTAATCCTGCTATTTGAACACCGGTCACATCTTTGGCAATATTAGTCAGCCCGGCAAACTGGAAGCCTTTCATCTCCGAGGCGGTATTTGCCAATCCTCCCAGTTGGAAACCGCTAAAGCTGTTCTTATTTATGTTGATTAATCCTGCAACTTGCAACCCTTGTCCGTCATTCCCTACATAATTTGACAGTCCTGCCCATTGAAGGCCTTTTGCATCATTGAGAATAATGTTCGCGAGTCCTCCCCAAGTGAGCAATTCCTCGTTTTTGGAAACACCTATCAATAAATTGAGGGAGACTTGATTGGTATACTCCGATGCATGCATTCCGTTGGTGCTCAGAGGTGGCACAAAGCTTAGCTGAAAGACAGACTTCTTGTTCTCGTCTGTTTGGGCGGATAATGTACTATAAGCCAATGCGCATAGTATGAATACTAAAATTTTCTTCATCTTTTTGTTTTTCTTCGTTATTAATCTTTTTATTTCACTCTTTTAATTCCGGCAACGAAGATAAGCCGAATTAGTTTGCTATCGGGAGTTTGTAGACCAACCTCCCTGTTTCTGATGACGAAATAGAGTGAATTAGAGACTAACGATTTTTTGCTATTGTTTATTTCTACGCGGTTCTGAATTAGCTGACGAGGGTACGAGTTGACAGGGGACAAGGTTCTATGCGGCATAGAAGCATTGTGCAGCTCAAGGCTGAAAGCCTTTTATCTTATAGCCCAGGGCAACGCCCTGGGAATTGAGTAATGTTTATCCCTGCGCCCTGTAAGGGCATAACAGCACACATCAGCTTTTGCCCTTACAGGGCGTAAGATTGTGGGGGACGATTCATTCCCAGGGCGTTGCCCCGGGCTGTAAGATGAAAGCCTTTCAGGCTTAGGCTGCGCTAAATTATCATTTACCTTTTTTTCCGTACCGCTATGAGCCCCAGCCACCTTATCCCAACGAAACCTTGATAAACTCCTGCATCTCCGGCGTATGTTCCTCCGCACTCTGCAACAGTTTGAACTGCGCCTTCGTGCGCACAAGGTTGTGTTCGGGATATTTAGTCTTATAATAGGTATCACCGTTAATATAATCCGCCAGGAAGCGTACACACTGCATATAGGGGAATAATGCGGCCGCATACGGCAAGTTCTCAATCTCCAGCGGGAGCAGGAAGACCTTCGCCGATTCCAGATACCCCTTCGCAAATGCCTTGAAGATTTCCATGTTGAAGTTCACATTATCCAGATTCTCGTCATCCTCGGCACCGGTATTGGCAGCGGAACGGAGGAAATCACCGAAATCGGAGAAGATGAAGTTAGGCATCACAGTGTCAAGGTCGATTACGCAAAGCACCTTACCGTCTTCATCGAACATCATATTGTTCACCTTCGTATCGCAGTGACACACACGTTTAGGCAATTTGCCTTCGCGGTACAGCCGTTCACCCTTGCACATCTCGTCCGCACGCTTCTCTATCTCATCCAGATAATACTGCACTTCCTTCACGCGGCCTACGGCATCCGCTGCCACCGCATCACGAAGCTGTTTCAAACGGAACTCCATGTTATGGAAATCGGGAATCGTTTCGCCCAATGTATCGGGAATATCTGCGAGCATCGCCTGGAAATTGCCGAAAGCCACACCGGCATAATAAGAATATTCGGCATCCACCGTCTCGTATGTCTTCGCATTGGGGATGAATGTCATGATACGCCAATAATTTTCACCGTCATACCAGTAGGTTTTCCCCGTATCGGCAGGAATAAACGAGAGCACTTTACGGTCGATGTCGTCCGCGCCCTGCTCTGTCAGCTTCTTACGGATGTGGCGGGTAACGGCCTCAATATTAGCCTGCAACATCTCTACATTCTGGAAGATGGCATGATTGATACGTTGCAATACATAATCGGGGGCATCTGCTTCGAGAGTAGTCACTTTGTACGTGTCATTAATCAGTCCGCTGCCCAAAGGTTGAATTTCGTTAACTGTACCCTTCGTATTGAAATGAGATACAATAGATTGGAGGTTATTCATGATATTTAATAATAGATTTAAAATTGTTATGCAAATATACGCCTTCCTTATTAATGCAAAAGTCCAAATTCGTCCGGCAAACGCCCAAAAATATACATTTCGGCAGACATAACCATAAAAATCAGGCAATAAACTTCCCCCTTTTGAGCAAAACGCCCTATATTTGTGTTTGAAACCTTAAAATACCGGAGGAAAAGTGCAAAAGTTTATCAGAACGCTGTTACTTGCTTTAGTAAGCATAGTTGCGGCAAACCTACACAGCCAGAATATTACTTTCAATCATCTGACCACCGATGACGGTTTATCACAGTTCAGCGTCAACAGCTTGTACATCGATGAGAACGGCGTCTTGTGGATTGCCACGCGCGAAGGTTTGAACCGCTACAACGGCAATGATATCCAGACTTACAAACTGAGCAAGAACGATCCCTACAGCCTTTTCTGCAACACCGTGCTGCGCATAACGGGAGACCAGAACGGAAAAATCTATCTGCTTTGCACCGAAGGAGTCGCCCAGTTCGATCTGACCAACCAACGATTCACCACCCTGCTGCAAGGAAACATCAACAGTATATACTACAAAAACGGCCTTTTCATCGGGAAAAAGAACGAGATATACCGCTACAACGAACAAACCGACAACTTCGACCTTTACTATCAGATGGCAGGAGAAAACATCGAAATATCCTGTATGTTCGAGGACAAAGGTGAGATGTGGATAGGAACTGCCAGCGAGGGAGTGTTCAGACTGAAACTGGACGGACACCAACTGACGCACCCCATCGACAAAGGAAATATCACCAGCATCTATCAGGACAACGCAGGCGAACTGTGGATAGGCAGTTGGGAGAAAGGTCTCTTCCGGGTGAAAACGGACGGAAGCATCGAGAACCTGCGCAACGACCCGGCAAATCCGCGCAGCCTGTCTTCCGACTTCGTGAGAGCCTGTTGTGAGGACAACCTCGGTAATATATGGATAGGGACATTCAACGGACTGAACCGCTACAACAAATCGACAGGCATCTTCCAGAACCATACCGCAGATGACACACAGAATGAAGGGCTTACCCACTCCTCCATCTGGTGCATCGTGAAAGACAACCAGGGAACACTGTGGCTGGGAACTTATTTCGGCGGTGTCAACTACTTCAATCCCGAATACGAAATCTACACCAGCTATCGGGTGTCCAGAAACGAGAAAGAAGGCCTGAGCAATCCCATCGTAGGACGTACCATCGAAGACAAGAACGGTAATCTGTGGATTGGTACGGAAGGCGGCGGACTGAACTTCTACAACCGACGCACGCGGGAGTTCAAGTGGTATCTTGCCGGACAAGGGCACAACAGCATCTCCCACAGCAACGTGAAAGCCCTCTATTACGACTCCGACAAAGAAATCATCTGGATAGGCACCCATCTCGGCGGACTGAACAAGCTGGATATCCGCACAGGCACATTCACCCACTACCTCATGGAAGAAGATAATCCGGAGACTCTTCCGTCGAACATCGTCCGGGACATAACGCCTTACCAAGACCAGCTGATCATCGCCACACAGAATGGCGTATGCCTGTTCAACCCCCAAAGCGGAAAGTGCCGGCAACTCTTCAAAGACAGCAAAGAAGGACGCAAGATAGTCATGGTGGCCGACCTGGAGATGGACAACAACGGCACTCTCTGGATTGCCGCCACAGGCGAAGGCGTATTCACCTACCGATTCGACACGAACAAGCTGACCAACTACCGCCACGACGTGACACACCCGCACAGCCTCAGCAACAACAACGTGAACAACATCATGCAGGATAGCCAGGGCAACCTGTGGTTCTCCACCTCAGGCAGTGGTCTCGACCTGTATCGCCCTGCAACGAATGACTTCGAGAACTTCGACAAAGAATCGAACGGGCTCGTCAGCGATTGCATCTACGACACGCAAGAGTCGCCTATGAGCGGCAAACTGATACTTACCACCAATCAGGGCTTCTCCATCTTCGACCAGAAGGCGGGGAAATTCCAGAACTACAGCGTAGAGAACGGTTTCCCGCTGACAGCCGTCAACGAAAATGCCCTTTGCGTTACGCGCGACGGCGAGATTTTCCTCGGAGGCACGCAAGGCATGCTTTCCTTCAACGAGCTGGAACTCAACTTCACCCCGAAGCCTTATAAAATCATTCTTTCACGCCTCATCGTGAACGGTTCCGAAGTGAAGGTTTCCGATGAAACGGGCATTTTAACGCAATCCCTGTGCCATACGCAAGAAATTACGCTGGATGCCAACCAGACGATGTTCAGCATCGAATTCGCCACCTCCAACTATGTGGCGGCCAACAAAGACGACATCATCTATAAGCTGGAGGGTTTCTCCGACGACTGGAACAGTACGCGCGGACAGCCCATGATTACCTATACCAACCTGAACGCAGGCACCTACAACCTGCTTATCAAGCCCCGAGGCAAAGAAGAGTCCCTCTGCCCGCAGGTGCATCTCACCATCCACGTACTTCCGCCTTATTACAAGACACCTCTCGCCTATCTCATTTATCTGATAGTGACGGGCATCCTGCTGTGGTATCTGGTCAAAACCTACAAATCGAGAATCAAGCTGCGTGAGTCGTTGAAGTACGAACAGAAGCACATACAGGATGTGGAAGCCCTGAACCAGTCGAAGCTTCGCTTCTTCACCAACATCTCGCACGAGTTCCGCACTCCGCTCACGCTCATCGTGTCGCAAGTGGAAACCCTGATGCAGTTGCAAAACTTCACGCCCACCATCTATAATAAGATATTAAGCATCTACCAGAACAGCATACAGCTACGCGAACTCATCACCGAACTCCTTGACTTCCGCAAACAGGAACAAGGGCATATGAAGGTGAAAGTCAGTCCGCACAACATCGTGCATTTCCTTTACGAGAATTATCTGATTTTCATGGAGTACGCCAGCAGCAAGCAGATCAACTTCAAATTTGAGAAGGACACCGAAAGCCTCGAAGTGTGGTACGACCAGAAGCAGATGCAGAAAGTCATCAACAACCTATTGTCCAATGCCATCAAGCACACCCAGGCCGAAGATACCATCACCCTCAGCATCACCACCGAAGGCAACGAAGCCGTGATTCGCGTCACAGACACCGGCAGCGGCATCGACGCCAAAGAAATTGACAAGATATTCGACCGCTTCTATCAGACCGAACAGATGGACAGCCTGAGCCGTGGCGCCGGTACGGGCATCGGACTGGCACTTACGAAAGGCATCGTCGAACTTCACCACGGCAGCATCCGGGTAGAAAGCGAGTTGGGCAAAGGCAGCAGTTTCATCGTCCGCCTGCAATTGGGGAATGCCCGGTTCACCGCCGAAGAAATCAGCAAGAAGACCGAAACCATGCAACAGATAGAACAGCCCCAGGCAGCGGAAATAGACGCTTCGCTCAAAGCCGAACTGGAAGAGAACGCTCCGATAAAACGTATGTCGGACGTCAAGATGGTCATCGTAGAAGACAACGACTCCATCCGCGAGATGCTGGCAAACATCTTCCGCCCCTTCTACCAGGTGCTGACAGCCGCTGACGGTGAAGAAGGTCTGGAACTGATACAGAAGGAAATGCCGAACATCGTGGTAAGCGACGTGGTAATGCCCCGGATGTCCGGCACGGAACTCTGCAAGCAAGTAAAGAACGACTTCAACACCTGCCACATCCCGGTGGTATTGCTCACCGCACGCACCGCCGTAGAGCAGAACATCGAAGGCCTGCGCATCGGCGCGGACGATTACATCACCAAGCCGTTCAACACGAACCTGCTGATTTCCCGTTGCAACAACCTGGTGAACTCACGCATCCTCCTGCAAGAGAAGTTCAGCAAGCAACCGCAGGCATACGCACAGATGCTGGCGACCAACCCGATAGACAAGGACATCCTGGACCGCGCCATCGCCATCATCGAGAAGCACCTGGACGATACGGAGTTCAACGTCAACGTCTTTGCCCGCGAAATGGCCATGGCGCGCACCAACCTGTTCACCAAGCTGAAAGCCATCACCGGACAGACACCGAACGACTTCATCCTCACCATCCGCCTGAAAAAAGGCGCCCTGATGCTGCGCAACAACCCGGAACTGAACATCACCGAGATATCGGACAAGATCGGTTTCAGCTCTTCGCGCTACTTCTCGAAGTGTTTCAAAGATGTATATCAGGTCAGTCCGCTTGCCTACCGCAAGGGAGAAGACGCCGACAAAGAGGATAAAAACGAAGAAGACGAAGAGGGCTGACGAAGCGCTTAAATGTTCCACTCCGTTCCACCGAATTGAAACAAAAGATTCTCCCTTGAGAAACAAAACTTTCTTGCCTAAGGAACAAGAGTTTCTCTCCTAAGAAACAGACGTTCCAATACGGTGGAACAGAAGTGCCACTGCCATGAAACGGGATTGGCCATAGATTCGCCTTCATTACGACATTGAACTTTGTACATTTTCGCCCTTCTCCTGTACTTCATTATACACATAATCCGGAGAAAGCCGTTACCTTTGACCTCAGAAATAACAATCTAAAGTCAAAGAACTATGAAGCAATTCTCTCCTTTATGGACTCTTCTTCCGGGTGCCGCCCTAATAGCAGGATGTGGAAATCCCTCGAAAAAAGAAGCCACTGACAACAATTCCCGTCAGAAGCCCAACGTGATATATCTGATTGCCGACGACCTCGGCATCGGCGACCTGAGTTGCTACGGCGCTACCAAGATAAGTACTCCCAACATCGACCGCCTTGCCGGACAAGGCGTGCAATTTACCAATGCCTACGCCACTTCCTCCACCAGCACCCCCTCCCGCTTCGGCCTGCTGACGGGTATGTATCCTTGGCGGCAGGAGAACACCGGCATCGCTCCGGGTAACTCGGAACTGATTATCGACACAGCCTGCGTCACCATGGCCGATATGTTCCGGGCAGAAGGTTATGCCACCGGAGCCGTAGGCAAATGGCATCTGGGACTCGGCCCTAAAGGTGGCACCGACTTCAACCATCTGATAAAGCCTAATACCCAGGATATCGGGTTTGATTACGAATACATCATCCCCGCCACCGTAGACCGCGTGCCTTGTGTATTTGTGGAGAACGGCCACGTCGTAGGCTTAGACCCCAACGACCCCATTACCGTGAACTATCACCACAAAGTTGGCGACTGGCCCACCGGACTTGAAAACCCGGAACTCGTGAAACTGAAGCCCAGCCAGGGACATAACAATACGATTGTAAATGGTATTCCCCGTATCGGTTGGATGACCGGCGGTAAATCCGCCCTTTGGGTGGACGAGGACATTGCCGACGTCATCACCGGCAAAGCCAAAGATTTCATCGTGAATCATAAGAGCGAACCTTTCTTCTTATATATGGGCACGCAAGACGTACACGTTCCCCGCGTACCCCATCCCCGTTTTGCCGGAAAGAGCGGCATGGGTACCCGCGGCGACGTCATCCTGCAACTGGACTGGACTGTGGGTGAGATTATGAATACTCTGGACAGTCTGAACCTTGCGGATAACACTATCTTTGTATTCTGTAGTGACAACGGCCCTGTCATTGATGACGGTTACCAGGATCAGGCTCTCGAACTGCTGAACGGTCATACGCCCATGAAGCAATACCGTGGCGGAAAGTACAGTGCCTATGAAGCCGGAACACGTATTCCCTTTATTGTACGTTGGCCTGCCGGTATTCAGCCCTGCAAACAGCAAGCTTTATTCTCTATGATCGATGTATATGCTTCTTTAGCCGCGTTACTGGATCATCCGCTTACACCTGCAACCGTTGCTCCCGACAGCCGTGACCAACTGGCTACTTTCTTAGGGAAAGACAATACCGGATGCGACTATGTAGTACAGCAGAATCTGAACAATACTTTGTCCATCATTCAAGGAACATGGAAGTATATCGAGCCGAGTGACAAGCCCGCCATCGAGTACTGGACTAAAATGGAGTTAGGGAACAACCCGCAGCCCCAACTGTACAATATTTCCATAGATCCATCGGAGAAAAACAATGTGGCGGCAGCACATCCTGAGACGGTAAAAGCCCTCTCCGAACTACTGGAAGAGGTGAAGGCCGGAAGGAATCAGGAAACAAGGTAAAGAATCGTACAGAAGAGCGATTCTTTATCAGGAATGTACAAATTCGTACTTTTTGCGAACTATTAACTAAAGTCGTCTCCTGCGCAATCGCATACATTTGCATTGTGATTCGAGTCTTAATAATGAGAAAGAAGAACCTTTTTTAATAACTAATTAATTTAATATTTATGAAACAGAAAGTAACCTTAATGCTACTGGCAACTTTTCTCTGCTGCGTATTAGGCGTACAAGCACAGACAGGTAGCCAAGTTACAGGTAAAGTTGTTGATGCTATGGGAGAACTTCCCGGAGTTAGCGTCGTTGTGAAAGGAACTACTAATGGAACTATTACCGCACTTGACGGTAGTTTTAAATTAGACAATGTTAAATCCTCTGATATCCTGCAATTCTCTTTTGTAGGTTATAAAACTCAAGAAATTAAAGTTGGCAGCCAAAAGACTTTCAATGTTACTCTGCAAGAAGACGCACAGGCATTGGATGAGGTAGTCGTTGTGGCTGTTGGTTATGGTGACGTAAAACGTCGCGACTTAACCGGAGCTATCGGTAAGGCTAATATGAGCGACTTGACCAAAACCCCTATCAACAACGTAGCAGAAACACTGGGTGGACGTATCGCCGGTGTACAGGTATCTTCCACAGATGGTGGTCTGGGCGACAACTTTAATATCGTAATCCGTGGTGCCGGTTCTTTAACTCAAAGTACCGCTCCGTTGTACGTTATTGACGGTTTCCCAAGTGAGACTTCCGGAATGAGCGCCCTCAACCCGAACGATATTGAATCCATCGACGTATTGAAAGATGCTTCTGCAACAGCGATCTACGGTTCTCGTGGTGCCAATGGTGTTGTTATCATCACAACAAAGAAGGGTAAAGCCGGAAAAGCAACTCTCTCTTATAATGGTAGTGTCAGTGTTAGCAAAGTAAGAAACACCATGGACATGATGAACGGCTACGATTTCGTCAACCTGCAAAAAGAAATCATGGAAGGAAATACCAAAGAAGTAGATGGAGAAAAAGTGGATGAGTTTGCTTACTACTATCTGAAAGATGGTATCACTCTCGATGATTATAAAAACTTCAAGAGCTATGATTGGCAGGACGAAGTTTATCGTACAGCTATCAGCCACAACCACTATGTAGGTTTAAGTGGTGGCAGCGATAAAATGGACTACTCTGCATCACTCTCTTACAGTAACCAACAGGGTGTCATCATCAACTCTGACCTCTCTCGTTACCAGGGCCGTTTCAACTTCAACCAAAGAATCAATAAGAGCATAAAGATCAATGCAAATGCAAACTTTGCAAGCAACGTGCAAAACGGTCCCAATCCTTCCACCGCAGAAACAACAGTATCCAACTCACTGATGTATAGCGTATGGGGGTATCGTCCGGTTTCTCCTTCCGGTTCCGACCTTCTGGCCGAACTGTACGATAGCGATGTGGACATGAGTAATGACTACCGTTTCAACCCGGTACTCTCTGCAAAGAATGAGTTCCGTCGTACCACAACCAACCATCTGCAAGCTAACTTAGGCGTAGAATGGGAAATCATCAAGAACCTGAAGTTTAAAACTACTGCCGGATATACCGGTCGTGACATCAAAAGAGAAGAATTCAACGGAAGCCAAACCAGTACCGGTAATACGCATCCGTCCAATACACGAAGCAAAGGTATCAATGCATTCCTGAGACAACAGGAGACAAGAAACTACCTGAACGAAAATACATTGTCATATGTATATGCCAAGAACGACCATAACCTGAACGCTTTGGTGGGTGCCACTTTCCAGAAATATACAAGCTACCTCAGCAGCATCACTCAGGAACAGATTACAAACGAAGCTTTCGGAATGTCCGGTATCGGTAAAGGTTCTGCTACTCCGGTTGTCACAGCATCACAAGGCGAAAATGCCATGATATCTTACCTAGGACGTGTCAATTATAACTATGCATCCAAGTATTATGTTACGGCATCTATGCGTACCGATGGTTCTTCCAAGTTCTCTCCGGACAACCGTTGGGGCTATTTCCCATCGGCTTCATTAGCTTGGGCTTTCGGACGCGAAAAGTTTGTTTCCAATCCACTGCCTTGGTTGTCTAATGGTAAATTGCGCGTAAGCTGGGGTCTCACAGGTAACAACCGTATCGGTGACTTCGACTACATGGCACAATTGGTGACTAGCTCTAATGTTTACAAGTATCCTTGGGACAGTTCTTTCTATCCCGGTTATGTATTAGGCTCTATGGCCAACGAAAAACTGAAATGGGAAACAACCGAGCAATATGACCTTGGTTTGGATTTAGGCTTCTTTGACGGACGCATCAACGTGACGATGGACTACTACATCAAAACCACCAAAGACCTGTTGTTGGGCGCAGACGTTCCGGCAAGCTCCGGTTACTCCAGTGCTACACTGAATGTTGGTAAGTTGCGTAATAAAGGTTTCGAGCTCACTCTGGAAACCATAAACATCAAAGAGAAGAACTTCACATGGACCTCTAACTTCAACATTGCCTTCAACAGTAATAAGATTGTAGAGCTCAACGATGGACAGGATGATATGATCAGCTTCGTCAATTGGGATAATAAATACAAAACAATGCCTGCTTACATCAGCAAGAAAGGTGATGCAGCCGGAAGTATGTATGGTTTCATCTATGATGGCACTTACAAGTATGAAGACTTCAACACTTCGGTAGATGCAAACGGAAAGACCGTCTACACACTGAAAGATGACGTAGTTCGTATCTCGGATGCCGCACAACCGGGTGACCCGAAATACAAAAAGCTGAGCGACAAGGACGGTAATTTAATTACTGATGCCGACCGTACAATTATTGGTAACGGACAACCCAAGCACACGGGTGGTTTCAGCAATAACTTCATTTACAAGAACTGGGATCTCAACATCTTCCTGCAATGGAGCTATGGTAACGACATTTTGAATGCCAACCGTATGGTGTTTGAAAACCCGCAAGCTAAGAAGAATACGAATATGTTCGCTTCTTATACAAACCGTTGGAGCGCTGAGAATCCCACCAGCAACATGCCGCGTGCAAGAGCTATCGGTGCAGAATATTACAGTTCTCTGTATGTGGAAGACGGTTCGTTCCTGAAGTTAAAGACCATTTCACTGGGCTACAACTTCACGCCTAACACTTTGCGTTCTTTGGGTATCAGTGCAGCCAGACTCTTTATTTCGGCAGAGAATATAGCTACCATTACAGGTTATTCCGGTTCCGACCCTGAAGTTTCTACGCGTAACAGTGTATTGACCCCCGGTTTCGACTGGTCCGCTTATCCACGTTCATTCAACGCTTCACTCGGTGTTAACATAACCTTCTAATCACCTAAAATCAAGAAACTAATATGAAAAGTATCAAGAATATCTTCAAAAAAGCCTGCATCCTGGCAATAGTTGCTTCTATGGCGGGTTGTGACATGCTCGACACCAAGCCTTACGACTTTGTAGCGCCCGAAACATTCTATAAAAATGAAACTGACTGTACAATGGCACTGGCCGGCATATACTGGACAATGGCAGCAGAGCATGTATATGGGAACCGTTACTCCTGTATGCTGTCCAATACCGATGACTTGAGCTATTACTATCGTGCAAACCAGACCAATGCAGTAGTCGCTAATTCACACAATACAGGTAATACCGATTTATGGTATACATGGGAATCTCTTTACTCAGGCATCAACAATGCCAATGTACTACTCGATAATATCGATGCAGCCAGCATCTCTGACAATAATGTGAAAACACGTATTAAGGGAGAAGCTAAATTCCTGCGTGCTTACTACCACTTCTTATTGGTGCAAGGTTGGTATGAAGTGCCTATCCGCAAAGAAACAGTAAAAGATATCACCGTCAGCAGTCTGGAGGCTACCCCCCACGCCGAAGCACTCGACTGGATCATTCAGGAAATGGAAGACTGCCTCGATATGGTAGATAACAGTAGCTATGATCAGTCTCCTTCTCATGTAAAGAAAACTGTAGTAGAAGGTATTCTGGCCCGCGTATGTTTGTGGCGTGCAGGCGAACCTTCAAAAGGTGGAAAGCCATATTATGAAAAAGCTGCCAAGTATGCTAAAGCAGTATACGACTCTAAAAAACATAAGCTGAACCCGGATGTATATGCCATGTGGCAAGCCTTAGCTTCTGACCAATATGAAACTACATACAATGAAAGCATGTGGGAAGTAGAATTTGTTGGAACACGTGATGATGGTAGTTATACTGAAAGCCGTATCGGTAATGTAATCGGTAACCTTCAGGAAAACTCAGCAGGAACAGGCGCCGGTTATACGTATGCATTCTATGCCGGTAGTTTGATTCTGTGGGATTTGTATGATGCAAAAGATGCTCGCCGCGATCTTGCTATGGCACCTTACAAACTCAATAACAAAGATGTACAGGTTGCATGGAAAGACAATCAGATTGTAGACCGTCGTTGTGGCAAATACCGTCGTGAATGGGAGAGCAGCAGCCCTAAGCATAAGAACTATACTCAAGAGAACTATTGTCTCCTGCGTTATGCCGATGTACTGCTCATGCTCGCTGAAGCTGAAAACGAAGCAAACCAAGGTCCTACAGCATTAGCTTACACATGTATCAACGAAGTACGTAAACGTGCAGGAATTGACGAAGTGAAAGATTTGTCATACGGTGATTTCCAGAAATTGATCCGTGATGAACGTGGTCGTGAACTTTGCTTTGAGTCTCTTCGCAAGTACGACCTGGTACGTTGGGGCATTTACTACAAGGCTATCAAAGAGGATTTGGGAGCGGCAGTCAATGATGCACGTTGGTCTACTGCCAACAATGCCAAAGGAGCAGCTCAGTATGTAAGTAATACAACAGAGAAGAACCAATTCCTTCCTATCCCCACCAAGGAACTGGGTGTAAACACCAAATTGGAACAAAACAAATATTGGAAATAATCATTTAATTACACAGAACTTCTAACCTTAAAATGAAATCAAATAGACCTTAATCAATTTGATATGTGTGGAGGAGAGTGACCGTGAGGTTCCTCTCCTCTTTTATAACTTAAAAAAAACAATATACCTTATGACCAGAAAACACTTGCTATTCACCCTTGCGTTGCTATGCAGCCAAGTATCTTTTGCTCAATTCATAGATTTTGAGACAGAAATTCCCAAAGAGTTTACAACAGCCGATAAGGGAAAAATCACCCTGTCCACCCGGTATTACAAAGAAGGGAGGCAAAGCCTGGAATGGGACTTCCGTTCCGGTTCCAAACTCAATATTTCTCTGGAAAAGCTTCTCACCCTTGATGAACAAATGGAAAATTCATACGGAATAACCTTATGGATTTATAATGAAGCCCCCCAGCAAGATTCCATTCGTTTTGAGTTCCTTTCCCCCCAAGGAGATGTGTCTTATTGGTTCAGTTTCCAGTTGGCATCGGCTGGCTGGCGCGCTTGCTGGATTGGCTTCCAACACATGAAAGGAAATAAACAAAACAAAGAAATAGCAAGTTATCGACTGATAGCCCCTGAACGAAAAGGCCGCATATTTCTGGATCGTTTGACTTTCCCTGTGAAAAAGATGAACGACCGCACTACCCCCGACTTGCAGATGCCTTACAATAACTCCCTTTCCTATCGTGATCTGTGGCATTGGTGCCGGGTTTGGCAATGGGAACAATATAAGTATGATATCCCACTACCTTCCACCCTCACTCAAGCAGAAAAAGAGGAACTGCGCACAGTGGAACAACGGTTGACCACCGCCCTCGATATTCAAAAAGCACCGAAAGAAGCAGTCTCCAAAGCATATGATGTTTTTCAGAAAACCAATATTCAGCGCTCCGGAACAGGATTCACAGGTGCTCCTATCCTGACTCCCGATGAACTGGACCGTTCTAAAGGAGAAATATCCTGGAATGACTTGGAAACAATGCTCTCCGGATTCGCTTACGATGCTTATTACAATCATTCCGGATCTTCCCGTCAGAATTACTTCACTGTCTGGGACTTCGCCATCAATCAGGGATTCTCTTTCGGTAGCGGAATGGGAACCAATCATCATTACGGCTATCAAGTACGGAAGATATATACTACAGCCTGGTTAATGCGCGACGCTATCTGGAAGGCTCCCAACCGGGATAATATCTTGTCTACCCTCATTTTCTGGTCTGCCTTGCAAGAAACCCGCCAGCCTTATCAATACGGCAGAGATGAATTGCTGGACAGTTGGCATACGCTTTTAATGGCTAAAACAGTTTCAGCACTGCTGTTCACTGACGAGCGGGAACGAGTACGCGCACTGAAAGGCCTTTCCCGTTGGGTTTCCTCTTCTCTTCAATACACTCCGGGCACTATCGGAGGTATCAAAGTAGACGGAACCACTTTTCACCATGGCGGTTTCTATCCGGCCTATACCACAGGGGTATTAGCCATGGTAGGACAATTCATCTCCTTAACCAATAAAACGGTCTATGAACCTACCGAAGAAGCCCGTCAAGTACTGAAATCCGCCTTTATTGCCATGCGTAACTACTCCAACAAATATGAGTGGGGAGTTGGCATCAGCGGACGACATCCTTTCGGCGGCTCGATGAAAGCGGATGATGTAGCTGCTTTTGCTTATCTTGCCTTGTCAGGAGACTTATCAGGAGAAGGTTATGCCTTCGATCATCATCTGGCAGCAGACTACCTGCGGCTTTGTGAAAAGGATACCCCCGAAGCGCGTTACTTCAAAACGCAAGGTATCACTCCCGCCTCTGCCCCACAAGGATTTTTTGTATATAACTATGGAGCGGCAGGTATTTTCCGGAGAAGCGATTGGATGGTAACCTTAAAAGGGTATACCACTGACGTCTGGGGATCTGAGATTTACCGGAAAGATAACCGCTACGGACGTTATCAGAGTTATGGTTCTGTCCAGATTATGGGATACCCCTCACGACTTTCCAGCGGTTACGATGAGAACGGTTGGGATTGGAATCGCCTACCGGGAACTACAACCATCCACTTACCATTCGAATTGCTGGATAGCCCGCTACCGGGAACTACCATGGCACATTCCAAAGAAAATTTCTCAGGCAGTAGTTCACTGGAAGGGAAAAACGGCATGTTTGTTACGAAACTGATGGAACGTGAACTGAAAAACTTCACCCCGGATTTCGTAGCCCGCAAATCAGTCTTCTGTTTTGAAAACAGGATGATCTGTTTAGGAACAGGTATTCATAACAGCAATAATGAATATCCAACCGAAACAACTCTCTTCCAGAGTACATTCCAAAAAGGAAAAAGCGCCATCCTCGTTAACGGAGAAGAAGAAAAAGAGATTGGCTTCAAAAAGAAACTTTCCGGTACTACTGAAAAGTTACTTTCCATCCGGGACGGTTACAATAACCATTATTTCGTGAAAGACGGTAATGTACAAATACAGATCACGAAACAAGAATCCCGTCATGAAAAAACACGCGCTGTAACACAGGGCACTTTCGCTTCAGCATGGATTGAACATGGAAAAGCCCCTAAAAATGGAACGTATGAATACCTCGTATGGATACAGCCAACCGATCAGGAATTAAAAAACTATGAGGCTACGCAAACATACGAAGTATTACAACGGAATGATAGTGCACATATCGTACACGACCGATTAACTGATATTACCGCCTATGCTGTCTTCGAAACCTATCGCTCGCAACGGGATAGCCTGCTTAGTCTTATTCCGGCAGAAACAATGGTTATGTATAGGAGGGACAAAGCGAATTTCATTATGAGCGTTTGCGATCCAAACCTAAATATTGAGGAAAAGGCATATACCACCAAAAATCCCAGCCGCGTTCTTGAAAAGAGACTGGAATTAAAAGGAAAATGGAAAATCAGTACGCCCAATGAAAAGGTAACCCTGACAGCAAACGGAGAGAATACCATTCTCACTGTTCACTGCCAACATGGACAACCTGTAGAATTCAGCCTACAGCAAGATTGAGAACTACGAAAGAATATTTGTAGCAATTACTCGGCTACATACCTGAGCCAGACTTGAGTTATGCTTAGACCAGACTTGCTCCGTACATTCTCCACTCAGAGGTACCTCTACACGGAGAAAGTACGGGATTGGTACGGAACAAGTCTGACTCAAGTATAGTTCAGGTATGGTTTTAATGAACATGGTTATTCCGCTAAAATAATTACCTTTGCAGAAATATTGAATAACTGATTGATATGCAGAGTACCCTCCCCATTCATTTTGCCCCGCTGCAAGGTTACACCGAGGCTATTTACCGACAAGCGCATGCCCGCATATTCGGCGGTGTAGAAAGTTATTATACCCCTTTCGTACGTGTGGAGCACGGAGAAATCCGAAAAAAAGATATCCGTGAAATTACTCTGGAAAACAACCGTGGCGTGCAGCTTATTCCACAACTCATTGCTCCTGATGTGGACAAAATGGAGCAGATAATTGCCCTATTCATCGAAAAAGGATATAAGAATGTGGACATAAATCTGGGATGTCCTTTCCCTCTTTTGGCTAAACGGCACAATGGTTCGGGAATGCTTCCCTATCCCGAAGAGGTACAGGAAATGCTGACTGCCGCCATAAAGAATCACCCCGACCTTCAGTTCTCTGTCAAAATGCGGTTAGGCTGGGAGAACCCGGAAGAATGTCTGGGTTTGCTACACTTTCTGAATGAACTGCCACTGACACATATCATCATGCATCCCCGATTGGGAAAACAACAATATAAAGGGGAAGTGGATTTAAAAGGCTTTGAAGCATTCTACAACGAATGTCATCATCCACTTATTTATAACGGAGATTTACTTACGGTAGAAAATATACAGGCTATCTGCGGACGTTTTCCACAACTGGCAGGTATCATGATAGGGCGCGGACTGCTTGCTAATCCTGCCTTAGCTTTGGAGTATCAACAAGGACATCCGCTTTCCGAAAAGGATATGCAGGAGAGACTCAGATTGTTCCATGCTGACGTATTTGCCCAGTATGGCAATCTTCTGGAAGGGGGAGACAAACAACTGCTGACGAAGATGAAAAACTTCTGGGAATACCTGATGCCGGACGGAGACCGGAAGGCAAAAAAGGCAATTCATAAGTCCAACAAGCTGGAAACTTACCAGGCGGCAGTCCGCAGCTTGTTGGGGTAATCATTGTTCTTATTCCGGATTTACTTCCGGAATCGTATGTACATCTTTACGTATCTGCGCTACATGATGCAGTTTCATCCAATTGTGCAGATACTCACGGTGTTGTAGAAGGATTTCTTTGTATTTCTCCTCAATGGCGAGGTTCCGCATTTCACCACGGTCTTTCTCCATATCAAAGAGTTGCTCACGGTAACGGCCTTTGTCATACAACACATATTTATAGCGAGAAGTACGTAAAGCCCAGCCACGTGTGTTCCCGCCTTTATCGAATGTGGTTTCGGTCACAATGTAGTTTTGATGCTTCAATGACGGATCAGCTTTCTCTACCAACGCTCTGAAAGAGACACCATGCAGCCCTTCAGGAAGCCGGATGCCTGCCCAGTCGCAAACTGCTGCAAAGAAATCCACACCATTATTCACGAGTTGAGGCATCTCCTTGCCGGCATTCTTTTTCCCCGGCAGAGTTACAATAAAAGGTATATTTACCACCTCTTCATATAAAGCCGATTTCTGGTTCCAGTGATGTGCTCCCACTCCGTCGCCATGATCACTGGTAAATATCACGACTGTATTCTTCCATAAATTCTGTTTATCCATAGCATTCAGAATCTTACCGATTTCTGCATCCACCTTTTCAACCAGACGATAATAGAGACTCCGGTAACGACGCCAATCATCCGGAGTGTAGTTACGGGTAGGATAAGCCGAATAATTCAGGCTCTGCTCATAACTGATAACATCAGCGTCATAGGGATTCTTAGCAAAATTAAGAGGTAGTCCCGGCCACTCACTCTGCGGCAGGTCTTTTAGATTTCCCCAAGGCAAATTCTGGCTACGTGCGTACTCACAGATATTATGCGGATTATCGAACCCTGCCACAAGGAAAAAGGGTTTGATATGTTCTTGTTCCAGAAAACCGACACAGGCTTCTGCCAACCCATTATCACTATGCGGATGGATAGTAGTAAAACCGAACTCTTTATCCGGCATGGAGGCTGTATGTACATGCCATTTACCGGCATAAATACAATCATAACCGGCATCCTGCATCAATGTCCCCAAAGTCCGGGTACGCAATGAGTCCGGTATCGGTGTACCGTTTCGGGCAAGTCCTACTTCGTGCGAAGTATAGCCTGTAAACATAGCTGCCCTGGCAGGTCCACTCAAAGGCGTAGAGCAATAGGCATTACGGAACAGGACACCTGACTGTGCCAGTTTATCCATATTGGGAGTATGCAAGTCATCATTTCCCATGCAACTCATCGCAGAGGCAGTCTGCTGATCGGTTACAATGTAGATGATATTAGGCAACTCTTTTGCCCAAACCAAAGAAGGAGCGAGAGCCGTTGCACACAACATCAAATTCTTCACTTTCATCACAGTTCTATTTTAAGGATTAACTTCATTATTTCTTCAACTCCACATCAAAGCTGGCAGCATCCTTACATGCAAAACGCAGAACCGTCTGATGCTTATCTTTAGAAATTACCTTGCAATAAGGAGTCTCAGCAACCTTCCATTCGCCTCTCAGCGTAACCGTCACAGGTATCTCACCACTATCATTGTCAATCCAGGGACGGGAATAGATACTACGTTCCTTGCGCTTGCCATCCTTATCAAAGGCTTCATCGCTCGGACCCCGATAAAGGGCCAGGTCCGGTTGGGAAACGGTCAACAAGAGCTTTCCTTTATCCTCACGTATCATCACAAGACAGGAAGTATCGGCCTTCTGCAACAAACCCTCTTTCGGTAACACCTGCGGAGTTTCAAAGAGTACATAAGACGTTAAGTTATCCGTCAGGGAACGGACAATATGCGCATTGCCGTCTTGCTGCAAAACTTTATAAGTAGGTTTACGGGCAAACGCTTTCAGAGCCGCCTCATCCGTACGCGGCAGGACAGCATATTCATAAGAAGCACCCTTCGGAGCCTTTCCATGTTCCAGCACCAACGAAACCCAGTCGCCGGAAGTAGGCTTCGGATTACGTTCGCCTACGGAAACCTGTGGAAAGTTTTTCTCATATTTCGCCGTTTTCATCGAGTTTTTCGATAGATAATAGCCTACGCCGTTAGGGTCTATATACGTTTGACCATCGCTTTTGTAAGCCTCCCAATACTTATGCATTTCGGGAGTGACGGCAGCCAATTGGAAGACGGTAGTCTCTGTGGGGAACTCTTCGTTCGTATTTTCAATATCCGTGCCCAGGCAAACAATCGTTCCGTTAAAGAAGTGATAGGACTTACGGGCACGATGCGAGCCATTGTACTTATCATGTTCGTGCAGCTTCATCCCGAAGTTACCGTTCAGCCGTGCCTGCGACAAGCCTCCGGCAAATGCTTCATCAGAATAGAGCATCTCCTCCATACCGGAGAAAGTATCCACGTTCATTACTTTTGCGCGGAGTTGATCGTAGGGTAAATGAATGGTTGTCGTGCCGGGGAAACGATTCCAGTCAAAACCGGCTTCCTGCCAGCCACTGGTTGCGAAAGTGACCATTTCATCGGGCTTCCCGGTTAATATCTGCATACTTCCGTGGGCAAGATAACGGCCGTAGAAGTTGGCATCCAGATAGTGTTCCGCTGCCCAAAGGTAACGGGAATGTCCACGCACCACAGCTGCCCAATTATCCCGGCGCTGCACTGAAACGCAGCCGTAACCTAAAGCCAGATTGCCTTGCGGATCGGATTCTGGACGGAAGCCTTGCGCCTCAAACAGTTTCTTCAATTCCAGTTCGCGGGTAGTGGACGACTTCGGAAGATAATCCGGAGCATTTTTATCAGGAGTTTCCGTACGCGAAACCAGGCGCAGATAGGCCGCAGCCAGTTCCGGATCATACTTTTGTTTCCCGTCAGGAGTACCCGCCAAGGCCAGAGTAGCGTATTGCACGGGAATCAATTGTCCCTTCCCGTTAGGATGACGTCCCGACATGGAGAGTGCCCATTGCTTGAAGTTGCAGTAGAAACGCATGGTGAGCAACACCTTCTTCACTGCCTCGTGCGCCAGTTCGGAAACTTTGAATTCCGTTCCGCTCAACAGATAAATCATATTCGTAGCACCATCCAGGCCGCCTACAGCATAAGCCGGATAGTTATTACGGTGATGGAAACAAGATCCGTCTTTCTTGAAAGAACCTGCCAGTCCCAATGCCGGACGGCAACCGTAGTCTATCCAGCGGGAGAAAGAACGGAGGTATTGCAGCTTCTCGGGAGTATCTTCCATAATCAGGATGCTTGCCATGCGGCCCTGCGTCTGCGTATTGAAGGAGTCTATGTCAATACCGTTGACCGTAGGTTTGGGATAAACCTCATTGGTGATGGCATACCAACGCAAGGTGCGCTCGGCCTCATCCAGTTTACCCGTTTCACGCAAAACGTCTTTCATCAGAAAATACGCCACATACAGGCCACGCATACTGTATCCGTAATGATGAATATTTCCCCAGCAACTGCCGTATGCCACACCCTGGTCGGTGATATGGTCGTACATCGCCAGGAACTTCTGTTTCAGTTCGCCCTTCACTGCTGCCTCCGAAGCATTATTGTAAGCATAAGCTATCCGGCGCATCAGGTTGAAGTACTCGTTCATTTCCATGCCCAGTTTGGTGAACATACCTTTATCCCAATTGGGGTACATACGTTCGTAGGCCTCCGCCTGCCGCACCATAAAGATGGGCAAACCGCTTACAACTCCATTTTTATACGTTATTCCATAGAAGTCATACTTCTTACGGATGGTTTCCAGTTCCTTTTCCGATAGTTTGGAAGGAGTATAGAGCATATCACGGAAACGTTTTTCCATCAGTTTCATATCTTCCCTGTTCTTTTCAGTAACCGGAGTCAGAGCGATTTCCGGTTTCCACAAGGAGTGTTCATAAATCACGAGCCAGTGGTTGGTGGTTCCTTTATTGACGAAAGGCACCTGCACATCAGCTGTTTGCTGGCGGGCATCTACCTTACTGGCAGTTATCAGATGGTCGATGAACAATTCGCCTTTCACATCTGGAGCCACGATACGCAGTTCGTTCATTCCGAGTTCGGGAGTGCCTTGCATATCACGCTCGTAACATACCCAGGCGGCACGCCAACCGGTGAAGTTGATACCGAAAGGAAAAGAAGTACATTTCTTGCCGTCTTTCAAAAACTCAAATTGAATGGTGGTGTCCTGTGCCTGTGCATTATACACCCATACGATAAAAGCGGAAAGATAAGTATCTTTTCCCGTAGGGTCTTTTTGCTCAAATTGCAGATCGCGGCGGAGGGAAAGCACAGAGCCGGGTTCAAAGGTCCAGCGCAGGCTATGTGTACCGTCTTTATAATGTTGATCACTAATGCCAAAGGTGGCTTTCGTTACGTCCAGTCCGACAGGTAGTTCCGGGCCTTCAAAAGAAAGTAACCGTTCGTTTTTCACGACTTGTGCCGACAGACTGGACGAGAACAGCAAGGCACATACGGTGGCAAGGATAGGTTTCATTAAATTAGGTTTCGCTATCATGGTATGGGTATTAATAGGTTGAATTTAAGTGTTCGATACGGAAGCCCGTGAAACGGACATGATTTTGCAGAAGACGGAGACCGAAATGTCCGTCGCCTGCACCGGGTTCAATGGGCAGGCGAAAGAGTTCTTCACCATCCACACTGAAGGTAGTACAGTTATCCTGAACGCGGATTTGGATATGATACCATTGGTTAGGATTCAGCAGATGAACCGGATCGGTATATTCTCTAATAAGGGGTTTGACGCGTGCCTCATCCACTTCGTAAAATTCTCCGTAGTAGCGGCGGAAACGGGTAGTGGTATTATCATTACCTCCATATCCTACATAAAAAAGATTCAGGGTATTGTAGTTGCGAAAGATTCCGTTGCGCCAGGTGGCACGGGCAAAGAGCTTACCGGGATGCTTCGGGTCATTTGCCGCCCAAAAACAGTTCATATCGCTGAGGCGGTCGTGTTTACCACCGTTCATTACGGTACAAATGTGGTAACTGATTTCGTAATCACCGGTCAGGCGATCTTTATACCATAGGGTGAGTCCTTCGGGGACGATGAGTTCCAGGGTATCTTCACGGATAGTAAAGTCCATCAGTCCCGACTGATCTTCAGCTACCCAATGCCCCAATGATGTACGCTCCTGCGCCAGCAAAGTGCAGGGAAAGAAAAGGAAAAGGAATTTCCACAGAATTTGTATGAAAGATGAATGTGTCATTTCCGGTATTAGTTTCGTTCACAATATTTCCACACTGCAAAGAAACGGCACTTTTTAGAGGAAATGGCACATAAATCGTACAAAAAAGGTATATTTTAGTAATTGACCGGCAGGAAAACGTTCACTAAGGATGCATCTCCTCAAACGCCTTATTTTCTTCCGCTATCGTGCTGATGGTTTCCGGCAGTTCACTGATAGGAAGGTCGAAGTTATACCAATCCGTATAGCAATCGGTGACGTACCACTTCCCGTCAATCTGTTCGAACACCACGCGAAGGGAAGCTTCCGATTCATCATAACCGGCTTCAAATTCTTTGTGCTTGGGATTGTTTACCGTGAAGCGGGAGACATAGATACCACCCTCTTCATCCGTAATACGTTCTTCCTTAAATACGTCTTCGCCCAGCAATGCCCACTTATCGCGTGTAAACGGAAAAGTCTTCTCCGTCTCGCCATCTTCCTCTAACAGAGCAATGGGAGTTTTCAACGGAAACTTAATACGGGAATACTGGAAAGAGGCACTGGAAGTGAATTTCTTGAGGAATGCCTGGAAGTCCTCACTAGCTGCGGCAGCCTGACTATTCGTAGTCGTCAGCATAAGTACCGCGAAAAGACAAAATACAAAGTGAATTGCTTTCATCTGGTTACAATGTCAAAGGGTTTATTAATCAGGCGCAAAGATAATGCAAAATCCGAAAGCGATACAAAACAAACTTATTTAATATTGTTAAGGTGTAGTTTATCTTATCCGCAGAAAATAAGAATAATCCATCCGTTCCCATATCTTCAAACATATGAGATAATATTACAAAGAAAATACATATCATATCCGTTTCTTTACTGCCAATAACACGATATATCCAATACTTATGAAAACAATAATATCATTTATGCTTTTTAGTATTCTGACATCATGTATCCAACAAGAAAGTCAGTTAGAGCAAGCAATATCGCAAAGTGGAGACAACCATATTGAACTGGAAAAGGTCTTGCTACACTACTCCGTAAACCAATCCGATAGTTTGAAATTAAAAGCGGCAAAGTTTTTAATAGAAAACATGCCGGGACATTATTCCATTCTGTCAGATGAATTAAGCAATTACAAACAACATCTTTTGCAATATGATGCATATCTTAAAGCTCCTGCACATATAAGAGCCATGTTTGACGTTTACCCTTATCAGGCAAGCTTGCTAAAATTAGCCCATCCCCAAAAGGTGGAAGATATAAAGATTATCAAGGCTGATTATTTAATAGATAATATAGACAAGGCTTTTCTCCATTGGGAAGGTCCCTGGGGAAAGCATTTGACGTTTGACGAGTTTTGCGAGACATTACTTCCATATAGAGTTGATATCGAACCTTTATCCCATTGGAGAGATTCATTGTCACCGGATTTCTCTCCTACCATAGATTGGCTCTCACATATAGATGAATATGCATATTCTCCTTACCAAGCATGCCAGGCTGTAAATGATATACTTTATAAATCAACCGTTTACGCCAATCAAATATTTCATAAATTCCGGCATCCTCTAATCGCGCGGAATGCAAAAGACTGGAATTGTGTTCAATATGTCTATGGCGTACAATATGTGATGCGTGATTTAGGAGTACCTGTCCACATAGATTATACTCCACAATATGGCGTTCGCGGAAACCGGCACTATTGGAATAGTGTATTGCACTATACAGGACATTCTTATCCTTTTCAAGGATATAATTCCGGTCCCGAACGCTCCTTAAATCCACATAACGGTACGATTAAGGTTTTTCGTCGGTCATACGCCCGCAACAGACGTTGGATATCGGAAATCGTGAAAGACGAACCAATCCCCCCATTTTTTGAGAACCCATTTGTGAAAGATGTATCCCATGAATATCAGCGTACTTTCAACATCCATATCCATTTGACCCATGAAAGTACGGAAAAACGGAAATTCGCCTACCTATGCGCATTTAATAATGAGAAATGGGTCCCGATACATTTCGGAAAGATCAGCAAGAATACAGTAACATTTGAAAATGTAGGAACCGGCATTGCCTGCATTGCAGGATATTGGATCAATGATGAAATAGTTCCGGCATCCTATCCGTTTCTAATAACCAGTGCAGGAAAGCCCCACTATTTGCGCCCCGATAAAAAGCAGACGCAGACACTGCGCCTCAAACGTAAATATCCGCTGGTTAATTGGGTCAACCGCAATAGCGACAAAATGGTAGGGGCAAAAATAGAAGCTTCACATCTCCCCTCTTTCATCCCCTCAGTCGAAGTATCCACCTTGTCAGAAAACGCATATTCCAACTATGCGGATCATTTCATCTCTCATCCGCATAAATACCGGTATTGGAGAATTTTGATTCCAAGAAAGACCTCAATCGCTGAACTGGAATTTTTCTCCGGCAATGACACCGTTCCATTAAAAGGGAACTTTTTCGCATCACCCAAGGAAAAGGGATTTGAACAGAAAAAGGCAGCCCTATCCGACCGGGACAAATTAACTTCCGCCGAAATACAGGATTGGGTGGCTATTGATTTGGGTGCTCCGGCCAGCATCAGCCGCATTCATTACTTGCCTTTGACGGATGATAACAATATAGTACCCGGTGAGACTTACGAACTACTGGTAGGTGACGACAAAGGCTTCAACAGCCTGGGCATGAAAGTGGCCGAATATTCATACATTGATTTCGATTCGGTACCCGTCAACGGGCTGTATTGGATCAGAAACCATACGAAAGGACGCGAAGAGAGAATTTTCACATTTGAAAGAAACAGAGTCATCTTCAGATAAAAAATGATAAAACAAGCCTTTACATATACCGACTTATACGCTTGCGCATTTGCGCTTTACCTTATTTGCCACACCGTTGGAACGTCCGATAACCTTATGGACAAAAATGATTGGCTGATATGGGGTTGCGTTGCACTCTGCTATGCAGCAGTGCGTTGCTTGACACGGTCCTGTCAATACAAGTTATTGGGCATAATCGCAATTACCGGATTTATTCAGTCCCTCATCGCATGGGGGCAATTTTGTGGTTGGGCAGAATCCAACCACAACAACTTCCCGGTTACAGGCAGTTTCAAGAATCCGGCACCTTTGGCTGGTTATATCGGTGCCTGCCTGATATTAATCGTAGAATTTATGTCGTTGTGCTATAAGGAGAACAGAAAAACAATCTTTACCCTATTGATACCCGCAGCAGCCTCAATATCGGGAATTATCATCCTCTCTTATTCCCGAGCCGCATGGATAGCTCTGCTCATATCCCTTATACACCTATTGGCAAGGCACCGCAAAATCCGATACCGGCACCTATTTCCCGTAGCGGTATTGTGCCTTTCTTGCTTGGCAGCCCTCTATTTCCTGAAGAAAGAATCTGCCGACGCGCGATTGTTTATATGGAAAAACAGCGGACAGCTTCTTCATACTTCCCCATTAACAGGTTCGGGCGTAAAAACCTTTGCATCCCGGTACATGTACACACAAGCCGAGTATTTTGCAAACCATCCGGACTCTCCCTACAAGCTCAAAGCGTCCGATAACAGCCATGCTTTCAACGAATACCTGCGCATCATAGTCGAATATGGAATCATCGGACTTATTCTGCTATTTTTGTTGTTCAGAAGCATGTCGTTTTTCCACCCCGTATTATCTTTCTATTGCATCTTTGCCTTTTTTTCATATCCGTTGGAAATCACGCCCATCATATTGCTGGTAACCGTCATGGCGGCATCATATCCGGGAAAAAACATCTGCCATTATCCCCGATATATCTTGGTAACCATCTGCCTGTCGGTGTCATGCCTCCTTAGTTACAGAGCATGGCGATTCAAGTCCGAAGAACGGGAATTAAAAAGTATGATTCATGAATACGGGTACTTGCCTGGTGCCGGACTGGAGGACAAACTATTCGGATATTATCCTTGCTATAAGAATAACCATATATACATTGCTTCCTGTGCTATGCAGTTCTACAAAAATAAAAGCTATCCCAAAGCAGAAGTCATGTTACGGCGGGCATCCGTGCTATTTCCTTCCTCAAGGATCTTGTACGACTTAGGCAATTGCTGTCACCGGCTTCAGAAATACGAGGAAGCGGAACGGTTTCTGTCCATCGCCCGCAACATGGCTCCGGGACACGTCTTACCACAATACTATCTGTTTCGCCACTACGTCGAAACCGGCCAAACCCATAAGGCACTGAATAGCGCCCACACGATCATTCATAGTAAATTCAAACAAGAAGGCTCTACCGCCCTTCAAGTGAAACATTTGGTAAAAGAGTATTTGAGCAAAACAAAGGAAGGAGGTGAGAGACAATAAAAGAATTTTAACCGGAAAAAAGAATGTATTATTAATCAACAAAAACACATTAGTTATGAAAAAGAAAAAACTAATATTCATCTTAGCCTTATTCGCAGTGATATGGAATTCGTGCTTTGATGATTTACCCTACCCGCGACGGCAAGAGCGGAATCAGAAAACAACGGATGATGCCATAAGCCTCAACGCAGTAAAAAAGTATTATTCGCACATCCCCCTATTGACTTTGCCACAGACACAAGACAAGGCAAACGGTGGTCATGGAATGAATGATAGCATAGATACCGCGAAAGACAGTACCCACGTACACACTGATGCGTGTCAGCATAAGCATCACACACGCGGTCTGCCGGATATTCAAGAGAGTAACATTGTTCCTCTATGGGATGAAGCCAGAGAATGGTCGGATTCAGTATCCGTCTATATAGAAATACCTCTGAATATCAGTGGCGGGAAATTATATGCCCATAAAACAATGAAACGAAAAGGAAAAAAAACTATCTTTGAACGTGTCAGACCGGAGTCCATGCTTGTGTTTGAACAGAGGCTCGGGAAAAAAAAGACAGATTGCTATATGGTTACCCTGATAGGAGAAAAAGACTATATGAAAAAGCACGGGAAAAAAATGAAAACAATGCGTCATATTCCCGACGACCATGCTTTCACCGGAGTATGGTACAAGTCCTATCCGAGCGGACGCATCCAATCGGCCTATTATTATACCAATGGCAAAAGAACGCACAAAATCTTCCGGGCCGGATGCCAGCAACAATCCGACTATTCGAAAGACAACGACTTCCTTTCCATCAGTCTGGTAGACCGTTCCTTATCAGCTTCCAGTTATTCTATCGACTGGGAAAATGATGTCTACTATTGTGCCTTTTGTGGTTTGTATCATACATACGACGGTGGCGGATGCGAAGTCTTGATTGAGTATTGTACTAGATGCGGACAAAACGTTGACGACTGCAACTGTTGCTATTATTGCGGGAATGATCCGTGTACTTGCAATGTGTGTTTCGTATGTGGAAGCGACCCTTGCACTTGCTATTCCCAATGCCCCGATTGTGGACACGATCCTTGCATCTGTTGTCCGGATTGCCGTAATTTTCCCTGTACTTGTTGTCCTAATTGCGGCAATGATCCTTGCACTTGCGATGATGAAAATACAGACCCGGACAATCCGGATGACTGTAACGGCCCCAAGTGTCCGGTATGCGGAGGATTGATTGTAGACGATATGGCTACAAGGGCAAGTGTCTCTTGCCAGATATGTGATGGAAATCCTTGCGCTGTTTGTGGTAAAAGGCATTGCAACGAAGTTCATACAAATGATCCTTGTAGTAAATCGCAATTGCTGTCAGGGGATGCGGATTTTAGAAATAAGGTGGATCTATTCTTCGACAATAACCAGACGGAACGCCTTGAAAATGGTTGGCTAAAGACTAGTACAGGCGAATATATTAGTCCGAGCAATAGAACTGAATCATCCCTTAGCTATGACTATAGCAGACAAGTTGCAGGTAAACTTATAACAGAACATTATCATTGCCACCCTGCCATTACCGGTCAAAGCTGTATAACATCATTAAGTGATTTACAAAAAATGGCCTTTTATTATCAAAAGGGAAATATTGACGTAGATAACTACAGCTTTGGGGTGATTTCTGACATTGGATGTTTGAGCATAATAATTACTTCGGAAGATTTGTTTGCTATATTTGCTGATAAAGTTTATAATGACAATAAAACTTCAGATGATGAAATTAATAATACTTGGAAAGATAAAATAATGAGTGTAACATTTGGTACCCCGGAAGAAAGCATAGGGAAATTAATTAGATTTTTCAATAGTACTAATGCAGGATTATCTGTAATGTTCCGTCCAATGTCCCCCACTAATAAGAACGAAAATTGGGGTACTAAAATAGTCAATGAGAATGATCAATATTCTAATAAAAATTGTAATTAAAAACAAATAATATGAGAAGAATCAATTTAATCTTGTGTTTTATTTTAATGAGTGCCAGCATTTTGGCTCAAAACTCTAAAAGCATAGACGGTGCCGGAAATAATATAAATGCCTATATCGGAACCTGGGTTTACCAATCGAATGATACGATATTCAAGATCGTTTTTCAAAAAGGGAAAAAAATATCACCATATGGTGAAACCCATGGTCTTTATGGTGGATACTACCTTTCCGTAAAAGGAGAAGTACTTGAAAACTACATGGGGCCTTTGCCTACATGCTGGAACTTAAAAATTTCAACTATTCGTCCGGATAATATGTATATTTGGGCACCTAATAGTAATTCTTATGACAAGTCAACTGTCCCTACCTTAGGGGTTTATTTTTACGACAAACGAAAAAAACATTTTAATGGTGAAGGGATCGCCGGTGGATACATAAAATTGCTATCTCCGAAAAAACTCCTTTGGCATCTAGATGAGAAAGAAGGTATTTGGTGGGAAGTAGAAGGCAGAGATGATATTGAAGAGGTGCTCCCTATTGGCTTTTCAGTACCAGATCATGCAATACTAACAAAAGAAGAATGACCGTATCTAAGGAAGAAAAAGAATTTCTTAGAATTCGTTTAAGATCTCTCTAAGGTTATTGTCGGCTACTTTTTGAGTTGTTTTTCTATTTTCAGTTGTTCATTGTCAGCTTTGTTACTATTGAAAACAGAAAAACAACTTCAAAAGAGTCTGCAAAATGAAACCAAGCAAAATCCAAACAGGATTTTAATACCGTATAACTCTAAATAGCAAACTTATGCATAAAATCAATTTAACTTTATGTCTTATTTTAATGACTACCTGCATTTTGGCTCAAAACTCCAAAAAGATAAAAGGTGCCGGAAATAATATAAATGCCTATATCGGAACCTGGGTTTACCAATCGAATGATACGATATTCAAGATCGTTTTTCAAAAAGGGAAAAAAATATCACCATATGGTGAAACCCATGGTCTTTATGGTGGATACTACCTTTCCGTAAAAGGAGAAGTACTTGAAAACTACATGGGGCCTTTGCCTACATGTTGGAATTTAGAAATTTCAACTACTCGTCCGGATAACATGTATATTTGGGCACCTAATAGTGATTCTTATGATAAATCAACTGTCCCTACCTTAGGGATGTCTTTTTATGATAAGCGTAAGAAACATTTCAATGGTAAAGGAATCTCTGGTGGATACATAAAATTACTATCTCCGAAAAAACTCCTTTGGCATTTGGATGAGAAAGAAGGTATCTGGTGGGAAGTAGAAGGCAGAGACGATATTGAAAAGGTGCTCCCCATTGGCTTTTCAGTACCGGAGCATGCAATATTAACAAAAGAAGAATGACCTTACTTTAAGAAGGAGGACTTCTTAGAATTTGTTTAAGATTTCTCTAAGCTTATTGCCCGCTACTTTTTGAGTTGTTTTTCTATTTTCAGTTGCTCATTGTCAGCTATGTTACTATTGAAAACAGAAAAACAACTTCATCAAGCATGAATACCTATTTATGCATTACCTTTCCATAACCTCTTTCTCTTCCTGCAGTTCTTTCAGCCCTCCCTGAATCCCCCTATTCATCGGCTTTCCGGCTGAAACATCCAGTCTTCTCACCACCTCGTACACATTGCCGTATTCGGTATGTCTCCTTTTCAGTCCCGCCCGAAGCAATACTTGCCCGAAGCGCATAGGGTTACTGCCTCGCATGGCGGCAGGGTTGGCCGTCTGCAATTCGCTGAAAATGTCGGCAGCGGTCAAGTCAAGGCTCTTTTCATGGGCAAGCGGGGTGCGGAACCGGGAAGCGAGCACCTCTTCAACAAGGCTGGTGCGGTAGAACTTTTCGTTATGTCTTTGTAATTCTCCCTCTTCTTTCTTGGTGAACCAGTTACGTCGTCCGACAGACAGTTCAGCTTTCAGTTGGGCAAAAATCTGGTCATGCTCTATGTGGGTGCAGTCAATATTATGCTTCACTTCCACGCATAGGAAACGGCGGCTGCCCGTCGGGTCGGTAAGCAGGTCGAAGCGGTTGCTTGTGCCGATAAATGAGGCCACGCGGGGCAGTTGCCGGAAATTCTGCTGATAGGCCTTGCGGATGTTGAGGGCGGACATCTGCATCAGGTTCTTCAGCAACGGCATCTTGTTTTCGGCGTATTTATCAAATTCATCCATGTTCAGCAGTCCCATTTCCGCAAGGAGCCGTTCGGCTTGTCCCTGCGAAGTGAGTTTCAGGTTGTCGGTGTAGTAACGCATCAGCACGTCGGGCATCAGTGAGCGGCAAAAGGTACTCTTCCGGCGCCCCTGTTCCCGGCTGACGAGAATGGGCGCCACGCTATTGGCATGCAGCCCGGACTGATCCATCCATTGCGAAGCAAGCCCCAGCATCCATGTGTGGAAGCCTTGTACCCACAACGGACGGCAGGAAACGCGTTGGGCAAGTGCGGTCAGCCGGTCACGCCCGTCCCAGGCGGGCAGTTCGTCCATATAAAGGTGAAAGGGATGATAAGAGGGAATATAGGAAGAGTAGACGTAGCGGCTCAGGTCCTTGTCCCAGCAAGGGATGCCTTCGTCATGCGCTTCAATGCATAAGGCGTTCAGTTCACGCTTGCCGATTGGAGTAAAGGGAACGGTACGTTGTCCGGCGGGACGGAATTCGGTCTCATCCGTCAGCAGGTTGTAGCGGAAGTCGTAACGGGATGTCAGGAATTCCTTTACATTGCGGGTCAGGAGCGAAGTCGCATTAGCGGCATGCTTCGATGTTTTATGTTTTGTTTCCGGTTTTGCCGTTTTCAGCTTTTCGGCAACAGTCAGTAGTTGGCTTGCCTCGCGCAAAAGTCGGTGTTGTTGCAATAACGTTCGATTCTTCTTCATGATGTTTTTTGTTTTCTTTTAATGGTTAATAGTATCGGTTTGTCGAGCTCGATGCTACGAAGTTACTATGCGGAATAGGGGTTTTGCAAGCTTTTCCCTACTATTTTTGTCACAAAGACGCTTGCAGAAAAAGATAGGGCTTTTATACGTGCAACCCGCTTATTTTTGTATCTTTGCATGCTTCTTTATAAATGACCGACCGAAGTCATTCGATCGAACGACCGGAGTCATCCGACCGAACGACTGGAGTTGTCCGGTCTTCCGACCGGAGTGGTTCATTTACAAGCGAACACCTTTGGCACAATAAAGTAAGGATATTAACCGCATAAAGAGATAAGATTTATGTCAATAGTATATGATTGGTATGAGAACCCCAATGCTGAGGGTGATCCGGAAGAAAGGGGATTGCATCCCCGCCCGTTGCTTAACGGAAAAGTGACAATGAAACAACTGTATGCCCGCGTGCATGCACGCAGTTCGCTCACGACGGGCGATGTGATGAATGCGATAGATTGCCTGACGCAGATTTGCGGTGAGGAGTTGCGCGAAGGCCGTGAGGTACACATTGAAGGTCTGGGGTATTTCTCCCCGACACTGGAAGCTACGCAGAAAGTAACCCGCAGCACACCGAACAAGCATCTGAAGGTACGGCTGAAAAGCATCAGCTTCCGTCCCGACGTCAATCTGAGAAGTGCGCTGACAGGCATCACGGCCACCCGGAGCAAATATACCCGCCACTCCCAACGCCTCTCGGAAGTGGAGATAGACATGCGCCTGAAAGAGTACTTCACCGAACATGACGTACTGATCCGCTACGATTTCCAGAATCTGTGCGCTATGGCACGTACCACCGCCAACGGACATTTGAAACGGCTACAGGAGGAAGGCAAACTGATAAACGTGGGGCGACGTACGCAACCCATCTACCGCCCCATGCCGGGATATTACGGCATGTCGCGGAATGCAGAGGTGAAGCGGTGAAAAGAAAAAATAGTTTCAGCCGGAGCACCGATGAACAAGGAGCTCCAGCAGGAACTGAAAGAGCAGAACCCTCTTACTTCCGCCTCAGATACTCAAACCCAAAGCGGCAGCGTAAGCAGTCTTTCTTATCGCAATACTCTTTCTGAAGCTGCAACAAAGCCTGCGAATCAGCAGCAGTAGATACAGGTAGCCCTGCCCCACTCCAGTGGCGGATGATATGATTATCTTCCGCTTTCAGACTTTCAAGAAACCCCGTAGCCCGTTCGCAAAGCAGCTCATCGGCTTTATGCAGGCCATAGGCGTACAGGAAAGGAATAACAGTATTGATAATAATCAGGTTCTGAGCATTCTTCCCCACTTGCTTTTCACGGGAGGAAGATACTTTCCGGAAATTGAAATGCTCTTCCCAATACGGAGAGGCAGTGACAGTCAGTAGTTTCCGGACAGCCTCCAGCGTATCCGCTTCCATAATACGTGAGAATAAAGACCGTTCTTTATAATATAGATTTGCCAACTGCGCCAGGCGGACATGGGGAAAATTGCCGGGACGCAAACGGAGAAAACGCCATTGAGTGGCGGTCATCGGAACTGATAGTTCAAACTTATGCTGCAAGTAGCGAAATTCCTTCTGCAACTTCCGGTAATATCCGTCCGCATCCGGTAGTTCCTCATCCAGCAATCCGGCTTGTCCAAAAAAGAAGGCTTCTACCTGGAAGAGATCATCCCGGTGCTTATCTATCGCACGAAAAGGCAGACGGCTGGCCCATGCTTCAAAAGCATCTCCATTCAGACCGAAACCAAAGTTACGAGCTAAAGTGATAAAGAACACATCTTCCCAATGATTATTGCATCGCTCCAACCGGGTGGCAATCACACGGGCTTTCTGCTCGAAACGTTCCACCTGCAAAGCAGAAAGCCAGGAATGGACTGTCAGTTTCGGAAGAGAAGACAGTATAGAATAACAAGGAGGATAGATTTCCGCATGGCTCAGTTCATCATAACGCTGACGGACGGGGTCAGGACAGGGTAGTTGCAGTTGTGGCACCGGTACTCCATTTGCGCGAAACACCTCACAATCCACAGTTTCCGCTACGTGCAGAATGACATTGTCATAGGCCGCATCTTTATCGTGACCATGCCTCATCCAGTCGGATGCCAATGTATGCACTTCGATGTTTCCCACCCAAAGGGTACCGCCGATTTTTAGTTTGGCATTGAAGAAGTCGGGGCCTGCGTTTGTGTTCGGTAGTCCGGCATCTATCACTTCAACCGGTTCGCCGGTAGTGGTCTGGAGCATCTTTAACGGAAAGATTTTATGCTTCCACACATAATGCAATAGTAGTTCCATTGTTAACAAGAAGTTAATGTACGCAACAAATGTAAGAAAAAGATTATCTTTGCGACCTATAGAACGTTGATAAAGTGAATTTAATCAGAAGAAAAAATGAAAATAGCATTAATCGGTTACGGTAAAATGGGTAAGGAAATCGAAAAGATTGCCCTCAGTCGCGGACACGAGATTGTCAGCATCATCGACGTAAACAACCAGGAGGATTTTAACTCGGACGCTTTCAAGAGCGCAGACGTTGCCATAGAATTCACAAATCCTATGGTAGCCTACTCCAATTATATAAAAACCTTCGAAGCCGGAGTGAAGTTGGTTTCCGGCAGTACCGGATGGATGGACAAACACGGTGAGGAAATCAAAAAACTTTGTACCCAAGGAGGCAAAACGCTGTTCTGGGCATCCAATTTCAGCTTGGGCGTGACCATCTTCTCTGCCGTGAATAAGTATCTGGCAAAGATTATGAACCAGTTTCCTGCCTACGACGTGACGATGAGTGAAACACACCACATCCATAAGCTGGATGCGCCAAGCGGCACCGCCATCACACTTGCCGAGGAAATTCTGGAAAACCTGGACCGTAAAGACCGCTGGGTGCAAGGAACCATGCAGGCACCGGACGGAACCGTTTCCGGTACTACGGAATGTGCTGCAGACGAACTGCCGGTAAGCTCTATCCGCGAAGGTGAAGTGCCGGGTATTCATGTCATCCGCTACGAATCGGAAGCCGACAGCATCATCCTGACCCATGATGCCAAGAACCGTAAAGGTTTTGCGCTGGGTGCTGTTCTTGCCGCCGAATATACAGCTGATAAGGAAGGTTATCTGGGAATGAGCGACTTGTTCCCGTTCTTAAAATAATAAACACGCTTCAACAAAAATAATATAATAATGAAAAAAGCAACTCGCGCCCAATGGGTTAAATTCGCAATCGTCACCGTACTTTACCTCGCTTTCCTGGTATGGGTGAAAAGCTGGCTGGGATTGATCGTCGTACCTTTTATCTTCGACATCTACATCAGCAAGAAAATCCCCTGGGGCTTCTGGAAAAAATCAGAGAACCCGGCTGTACGCAGCGTGATGAGTTGGGTAGACGCTATCGTATTCGCACTGGTAGCCGTTTATTTCGTCAATATCTACGTGTTCCAGAATTATCAGATACCGTCCTCTTCTTTAGAGAAATCTTTGCTGGTAGGCGATTACCTCTACGTAAGCAAACTGAGCTACGGTCCGCGCGTGCCGAACACACCTTTGTCCATGCCGCTGGCCCAACACACTTTGCCGCTGGTAAACACCAAATCATACATCGAATGGCCCCAATGGGACTACAAACGGGTTCCGGGTCTGGGAAAAGTGAAACGGAATGATATCGTCGTATTCAACTTCCCCGCCGGAGATACCGTAGCCACCAACTTCCAGCAGACAGACTTCTATACCCTTGCTTACAATGAAGGACAACGCCTGTATCCGAACCCCGTGAATATGGACAGCCTGACACGCAAGCAACAACGCGCTGTTTACGACCTGTACTATAATGCCGGAAGAAACCTGATACGTTCCAATCCGAAGATGTACGGCGATATCGTTGTCCGCCCCGTAGACCGTCGCGAAAACTACGTGAAGCGTTGTGTCGGATTGCCGGGTGACACGTTGGAAATCAGAGATGCCCAGGTTTATATTGACGGTAAACCCATCGAAAACCCCGAAGAGATGCAACTCAACTATCTGGTACAGACCACCGGCCCATACATCACCGAAGATATGTTCCGCGAACTCGGCATCAGCAAAGACGACCAGGCACTCATAAGCAACGAAGGCCTGTTAATGGAAATGGGATTAACCCAACGTGATGCGCAAGGACGCCTCGCCCCTACCTACGATTTGCCATTAACGAAGAAAATGTACGAAACTCTCTCAGCTAATAAAAAGCTCGTCAGCCGTATCGTCATGGAACCGGAAATATTCTCCGGCCAAATGTATCCGCTGAACCTTTATACCAAATGGGACCGCAACAACTATGGACCTATCTGGATACCGAAAAAGGGCGCTACCATCAAGCTGACCGAAGATAACCTGCCCATCTACGAACGCCCCATCAGAGCCTATGAGGGTAACAAGCTGGAAGTAAAAGAAGACGGAATTTACATCAATGACAAGAAGACCGACGAATATACCTTCAAAATGGATTATTACTGGATGATGGGTGACAACCGTCACAACTCGGCCGACGCCCGTTCGTGGGGATTTGTACCGGAAGACCACGTGGTAGGTAAACCGCTCGTCGTATGGTTGTCACTTGACAAGGACCGTGGTTGGTTTGACGGCAAAATTCGATGGAACCGCCTATTCAAGTGGGTCGGATGATGCCAAATGAAAGAATGAAGAATGAATAATTGGAAGACAGCGGGAACAGTCATTGGAATAATACTCGTTATAGTATTACTCCGGGGCTGTGTCGTAACTTCCTACCTTATCCCCTCATCGGGCATGGAGAATTCCTTGTTTCAGGGAGAACGCATTCTGGTGAACAAATGGAGCTACGGACTGCGCCTTCCTTTCATGTCTCTATGGAATTACCATCGTTGGGGAGACAGTTCTGTGCAAAAGGAGGATATCATCGTTTTTAATAATCCCGCCAATCTTTCGGAGTCCGCCATAGACCGGCGTGAAGTCTTTATCAGCCGTTGCATCGGTGTACCGGGAGATACGCTGCTGATAGACTCCCTGTTTTCCGTCATTCCATCGGAAAAGAATGCACCCGACCAGAAGTTCCTGTACACCTATCCCCGGGAGAAAGAGAAGCAACTCGATTCATTACTCGCTCTCCTATCCATACAAAACAATCGTCTGATGGGACAGGACAGTATCAGAAATGTACGCAGTTTCAGCCGTTATGAATTTTATCTGCTGGAACAGGCCATGAACGGAAACTGCTGGATAGAGTCACTAAACAAAGAAGATTCTGTAGAAGCCCTGCGGCCACTTATTATTCCCGGCAAAGGCAAAGCGATACGCGTATATCCATGGAACCGGACATTGTTGCGCAACACACTTGTATTACATGAGAACAAACAGGCTGAAATCAAGCATGATACCCTGTACATAGAAGGCAAGCCTGTGCAGCATTGCTATTTTTCCAAAGATTATTATTGGGTAGGCGCCAATAATTCCATCAACCTCTCCGACTCCCGGTTGTTCGGCTTCGTACCGAAAGACCATGTCATCGGCAAAGCCTCTCTCATCTGGTTCTCCAAAGAAAAAGGAACCGGATGGTTCAGAGGTTACCGTTGGAAGCGCTTTTTCAATCCCATAAAATAAGGGAGGAACAATCACTGAAAATATAAATGAAATGAAAACAATATATCTTTCTTCCGCCTATCTGGCACCTGTAGAATATTACGCCAAACTATTGGCATATGATAAAGTTTTTATCGAACAGCATGACCACTATATGAAACAAACCTACCGCAACCGTTGCACCATTGCAGCACCCGACGGTGAGTTAGCTCTTTCCATCCCCACTGTAAAGCCCGATACCCTGAAATGTCCCTTCCGCGATATCCGCATCTCCGACCACGGAAACTGGCGGCACCTTCACTGGAATGCCTTGTCTTCTTCCTACAACCACACCCCCTTTTTTGAATATTACAAAGACGACTTCCGTCCTTTCTATGAAAAGAAGTATGAGTTCTTAGCCGATTTCAACGAGGAATTGTGCCGCCTCATCTGTTCGCTGATAGACATACAGCCTGACATGGAGCGCACCACAGAATATAAGACCACTTTCACCGTCAATGAAGACGATTTCCGTGATCGCATCCATCCGAAGAAAGATTTCCGTAAGGAAGATCCGGAGTTCACGGCACAACCTTATTATCAGGTTTTTCAGGAACGTCTCGGTTTCCTGCCCAATCTCAGCATCGTCGACTTATTATTCAATATGGGTCCGGAAAGCCTGCTGGTGTTACAACAATCTATTTGCAACAGATAAAATTGTAACCACCAGAACTTTCAGGTGTCATTTTGAGAACTTTTGCAGGAACTCCGCAAGATTTCCTCCTTCTTCTATACCTAACTTTTTGCGCAGACGGTAACGGCTGATTTCGACTCCGCGCAAAGAGATATTCAGCAGCGGAGCAATCTCCTTAGAAAGCAGATTCATCTTGATATAAGCACAAAGCAATTTTTCTTTATTATTCAGTTCGGGGAATGTCTCTTCCAGTTTTTTGAAGAAATCGTGATGAACCGAATCAAAAGTACTCTGAAAAGCCTGCAAATCGTCATCATGCTCAATGTTCGTATCAATCTGTCCCAACAACCGGAGTGTCTTCCGGCGAAGGGAGACAAGATTCTCTTCACTGATGGAATGGGAAATGCCCAGCACCTCTTTCTTGATATCCAACAGGATTTCATTCTTGCGCACAATATTGAGTGTAGTACGAATCAATTCTTCTGATTTATGGCGTAACTCTGACTGCAAATTTTCTTCCTTCAGTATATCAATCTTCTTATCTTTCAAATCACTCTCCTTCTGGAATTTCTGTTCTTGCCGGTAAAGTTCCAGTTCTTTTTGCATCAACAAACGCTTACGGCCTTCTGAAATACGATAATACATATAGTAAAACAGCAATACTACAACTACCGAATACACCAGATAGCTCCACCATGTACGATACCAGGGCGGCAGGATTTCAAAAGCAAAAGAAGTCTCCACCGGTTCCTGATCCCCATCAGTCAACAACTTCACACTAAACACATACTTGCCTTCATGCAAGCCTGTGAATTCTTTCACATTATTCTCACTGTATTCGCTCCAGGCTTCTTTCTCACCGCCTACACTTAACTGATATGAATATAAGACCGTCTGTGCCTTATTATAATTATTCACACTATATTTTATCCTCATCGAATTCTGAGAATAAGGAATCACTATTGGAGCCGTATCATACAAATAACTGCGACCATAAATAAGAGAATCACGTAATCCCGTCAGATACACTTTTCTGATTTGCAAAGTCAGCGGTGGGCGCTGCGTCTGCAAACTATCCATTTTTATCAATGAAAAGCCCTCTTCTGTTCCGACAATTGCCTGATTAGCTTTATAAAGATGTACATCTTCAAAGTTCTCTATCAATGCCCCCTTCAAAAACAATTCATTATTTACCCGACGATATTCCCGCTTAACGGCATCATAATGCAACACTTTCAATGCACCATCCACTACGTACCAGATATTCTGCAATGAATCTATCTTCATATAGGTATATGCTGCCTTGCCTTCCAATAATTGCTCAAGCCAGGTACATGCTTCCAGACAGTCACGACTCTGGTCATAGTGCCATAAACCATAATGGGAAGCTATAGTTACTTCATCCTTCACCCGCAGCAAGCATGCATCATAACCACGTGGAAAGTTTATACTATTGTAATCCTTTATTTTTTCTACCTTTCGTAAGTCGTCCGTCAAAGTCAAACGGGAAACTCCATTCTCTTTATTTCCTATCCATAGAATATGGGTAGAATTTTCCATCAGCATATCCTTGCATGAACGGCTGAAACCTTCTATATAACTTTCTACCGTCCAATCTGCTCCTTTTTTTGTAAGCAAATACAACCCGCTATAAGTTCCCGCAATCAACACATCTTTCCGGGCATCTACCGGAACTACCCCCCATACACCTTTAGGATTATTAAGATACTCCATACGATCTCCATCTATTATAAAGATACCATTATCCGAACAACAGAAAAGCTTATCGTCGTACTGGTGAAGCGACCACATCTGACCACCCGTACCCGGTACAAAATTAATAGGATTTCTCTGGCTCAACTGTTCCGGGAGAGTAGAGCAATACAAACCTTGATTCGTTGCAAAATAGAATTTATCGCGATAACTACATGAAGCATACCCCGAACCGATCACCGGTTTACCTCCATAGAGTGAAGCAAGCCGTGCATTCAAATGAATGCAATCGATGCCATTATCCAAACCTAACCAGAGACTACCGGCCTTATCAAACATCATACTTAACACCGTTTTGTTTTGCAAACCATTCTCCGTAGATATCACCTCCATTTCATTCGTCTTCAGATTTAAAAGACAAACTCCACCTTGAATGCTGCCCAATGCCAGCAATGAATCTTGCAACGCCGCACAAAAGATCCGGTTTTTACGGCAAAACTCTTCGGCTACAGTGGGATATTTAGTGAAAGAAGTGCCATCATGAATGAAAAGACCATTATCCCGGGTCACTACCAGCAGACTGTCCTGATAGGGTAATAGTCCTCCAATCTTAACCGTAGCGCCTATTGTCGAAGAATCCGATACCCGTCTGAATTCTGTCCCGTTTAACACCAACAACCCTTCAGCGGAAACAATATATAGCTTGTTCTGTACAATCAATGAAGTATAGATCTCCGAAGAATAATCTATTCTATTCACCACATCTTTCTCTATATAAAAGAAATGACGATCCGATTGAAAATATACCCGGTCTCTATCCAGCAGAATATTCCAAATGACTCCCACATTCACATTGGGAGATAAGCTATCAGAAAGGCAAGTATACTCCAACCCGCCAAGACGATTTGGCGTAAAATAACCAAATTGCTCCATTCCACCGATATAAATCCGTCCGTCATACCCCACCTTTACCGCACGCGTTTTAGCATTATGAATCGGGTAAATATTCCATTCTACACCATCAAACTCCAATAGTCCTTTATTATTTGCTGCATATATCCAGCCATTATCATGTTGCTGAATATTCCAATTCTGATTACCGGCTTTATAAGTATGGCGGGTATAATTACTCACGGGACGTTGCCATCCGGCACTTACAGGAATAGATATAAAGAAGAGAAGAATATAAAAACAAGAGAGCTTTTGTTTCATAGCAGTTAACGTTTCATTCTTATAAAAACAAAGATAGAGTATTTTATCTATAAATAAAAGAATTATTTTCAGATGTAGCTAATTTATTATAATAAACATTTAATTATCAATTAAATAATTAAGCCAAGAGAAAGTTCTGATGTAGTCAAAACTAATCAATGAGAAAGTTTTGATGTAGCGTTTTTTTAGGAAACAACCTCATTACACGCATATATTTGCAGCGGATAAAACCATTTTGTTAAACCTAATTAAGTCATACTAACATGAAAAAAGCATCTTATCTATTCACGTGCGTGTTCCTATTCAGCCTGCTCATCAGCGGCAGTGCATGCGGGTCGGACAACGACGAAACAAATCCCCCCGAAACACCCGGTGGTGAGAATCCGGAGCCCCCTATCGGTCTACAAGCCTATATGCTTACCACCACTGACACCCGTACCTATGATCTAAAGGAATCTACGGTGGAATTCGAACCCCAAGCCAGTATGTCACCCAAAAACATTCTGCTGAATCCAGAGCAGACCTACCAGACCATGCAGGGATTCGGAGCTGCACTCACAGGCTCATCAGCTTTCTGCCTAAAACTGATGAAACAGGAAGACCGGACAGCCTTCCTCAAAAAGACCTATTCGCAGACCGAAGGCTACGGAAGCAGCTATGTGCGCATTGCCATCGGCTGCTCCGACTTCTCCTTAAGAGAATATACCTGCTGCGACACACCGGGCATAGAGAACTTCGCCCTGACTTCGGAAGAAACAGATTACGTGATACCTATATTAAAGGAAATCATAGCCATCAATCCGAATATCCGCATACTGGCTTCACCCTGGACCTGCCCTCTATGGATGAAAGACTATCAGAAATACCCTGTCTATCAAAACCGGGAATACACCGCCGGGCAGTTGAAACCCGAATACTACGCCGACTATGCCACCTACTTCGTGAAGTGGGTACAAGCATTCCAGGCAGCCGGCATCCCCATCAACGCCGTCACCATACAGAACGAACCTCTCAACAACAAAAACTCGGCCTCGCTGGTGATGGAATGGAAAGAACAGCGTGACTTCGTGAAAGTGCTGGGCCCCGCCTTCGAGGCCGCCGGACTTTCCACCAGAATCTACGCCTACGACCACAACTACAACTACGATAACAAGGGTGACCAGAATGGTTATCCCTACCAGATATACAACGATCCCGAAGCAGCCAAGTACCTGACCGGAGCCGCCTACCACGACTATGGAGGCAACCGCAGCGAACTGCTCAACGTCTACCAGCGTGCCCCCGAGAAAGACCTGATCTTTACAGAATCTTCCATCGGCACTTGGAATAACGGCCACGACCTGACCAAAACCCTCCTTTCCAATATGGAAAGCATCGGTATAGGCACCATCAACAACTATTGCAGCGCAGTGACCATCTGGAACCTGATGCTGGAGACAGACTTCAACGGAGCCGTACCCAGCAACAACGGCGGGCAGCCCAACCGTCCCGGTGGATGCCAAACCTGCTTCGGAGCCGTAGACCTGAACATGAGCGACTTGAAGACCATTTACATGAATTCGCACTACTACATGATCTGTCACCTCTCAGCAGTGGTAAAGCCCGATGCCGTACGAATCGGGACAAGCGGATACACCGACAATGACATTGCCTACAGCGCCTTCAAGAATACAGATGGAAGCTATGCCTTTGTCATCATCAACAAAAGCAGTTCGGCCAAGAGTATCGTGTTCACCGCCCCCGACGCCTCAGGCAAGAAGCACTCGGCAAACTGCAACTTGCAGCCACGCTCGGTAAACTCTTTCAAATGGAAATAACAGAGACTTAAATATAATACATCACTTTTTTTAATTTTAAATTTATAGATTATGAGAAATCGATTTTTGCTCGGCATGATGGCACTCAGCCTTATCGGCATGACATCGTGCAAAGATGAGATTGACCAGTTCGATGATCACGGCAGCTCGACTATCGTATCCTTTGTAGGCAGTGAAAAAGCTTACATGGGCGATAGCATCACCTTCGACTTCGAAGTGAAAAGCGGAGGCGTGAAAATCAACCAGGCCAAGGTTCAACTCTACTATGGAGAAGAAATGGTATCCGAAGCTTTCTACAGTCTGAAAGCCGATGGAAAGTACAGCGGAAAAGTACTGGCCCCCTACCAGAAAAACACACCCGACGGAGATGCAAAGGTTATCCTGCGCATCCAGAACGAGCGTTTCAGCAACGACAGCAAAGAAATGACCGTTGCCATCGAACGACCCAAGTACCAAACATTGAAGTTGGTGGCTGCCAATGGCAAAGAATACACCATGACTCCTGTCCCCGGCAAAGAGTATGAATACAAAGCACGTGAAGCCTTCCCGGCCGACATGGAAGCATCTATCATAGCACCGGCCTATTCTGACGGGACAAACAACCCCTACCTGCAAGGCAACAAATTGCAATTCGGTATGGACAATGGCAAGATAGCCCTCAATGCCCCCAAAGGTATCGGCTTCGAAACCACAGGCTATGATGAAGACGGCAAGTATGAAATCACATTCAACACCCTGACTTTTGAAGGTGCCCCATTCCCGAAATTCGGTATACGCTTCGACACGCAGAACAAGTTTATGGAATTCGACGGATCGGGCAATGTATTCTACGTTGAGACCGAATTCAAGAAGGACGACATCATCAAAATCAGCGGCATCAAAGAAGAGTATGCCGAACTTTGGAAGAACCCCACCTGGTTCGACCTCGTAGATGGAGACGAAACTCTGCTCCACTTCCGCGGAAGAGATGGCAAGTACAAACTCACCCTCGACAAGGGTATGAAGGCCATCATGATGGAACAGCTGGAAAACGCTTCTTCATCAAGCACACAGAATGCCACTGCTATGTGGGTGATTGGTAATGATAAGATAGGATTCCCATCATACGCTCAGAACAACATTAACTGGAACACGGGCAAAGCATTCAACCTGGTTCCGCTCACCGATACCAAGTATGAACTGATAATGCTTGTAGGGCAAAACGTAAATGGCGTCAACTTCAAGTTCTTCGGACAGAAAGGATGGGGATTGGAATGGATAGGTCCCGGAGCATATAGTGCAAAAGAAGGCGGCAATTACATCAAGTACGTCAGTGACGGTAACTTCAACGCCAACGATGCCTGGCCCGCCGGCAAATACATGGTGATGACTGTAGAAACCAGCACCAGCCCGAACGGACTCTGGATAAAGGCCCTGGACGAACTCCCCTTGTACGAAATGGGCGAATGACCAACTTTCTTAAAGTATAGATAAACAATTAAGTATAGATATATGAAAAAAAGATATTATATAGCAGCCATGTTTGCCCTTGGTTTGGTAGCACAACCTGCCACTCTACGCGCCAGCGCTGCTGACGAAGCCAACGGTATTGAAGCCGTACAGCAACAAAAACAACGCATCAGCGGTTTGTTGACCGATTCCAATGGTGACCCCATCATCGGTGCCACCGTCAGGGTGCAAGGTACCACCAACCGCGGTGTCATCAGTGACGTCGAGGGACGATACTCCATCGAAGCAGCTCCCGGCGAAGTGCTGGAATTCAGCTATATCGGATTCGTCAGTGTAGATCACAGAGTGAAAGCCGATGAAACCACTTTTAACCTCCGAATGGAGATGGATGCCATCGCCACGGAAGAAGTAGTGGTTGTGGGTTACGGCAAGCAGAAGAAAGAGAGCGTAGTAAGCTCCATGTCAACCGTAGGACCGGCTCAATTGAGTGTTAAGAGCGCCAACCTTACCAACAACATCGCCGGTAAGCTGTCTGGTCTGATTGCCGTACAGCGTTCGGGTGAACCGGGTTGGGACGATGCTCAGTTTTTTATCCGCGGTATCAGTTCGTATGCCGGCGGAACAGACCCGCTGGTATTGGTAGACGGTGTGCCCCGTAAAATGAATGACATTGACGTAGATGAAATCGAGACATTCTCTATCCTGAAGGATGCCGCCGCAACAGCCGTATATGGTGCCGAAGGTGCTAACGGTGTAGTATTGATTACTTCCAAACGTGGTAAATCACAGAAGACGGTTGTCAGCATGTCAGCCGAATACGGCTACGCCACACCGCTCCGCCTGCCCAACCTCATGAGTTCTTACGACTATTTGAGCTTATACAACGAAGCAGACTGGAACAGCAACGGCAACCCGCGCGCCAACTACACAGCACCGGTGAGCGATACTGACCTGGAAAAATACCGTAGTGGTGTAGACCCCGACCTCTATCCGGATGCAGACTGGATGAGCATGTTGCGCGACCACACCAGCAGCCAACGCTACACCATTAACTTCCGTGGTGGTGGTGACCGCGTACGCTTCTTCGTATCGGGTGCCTACTATACGCAAGACGGTGTGTACAAGGAGAAGAAGAACGCCGACTACGATTCAAACATCAGCTTCGACCGCTACAACCTGCGTTCCAATATCGACTTCGATCTGAGTAAGACCACCCGCATGTCTGTAGATATGTCCGGACAGTACATCAACCGTACGGCTCCCTCCAAGACAGCCGCTGACATCTTCGGTGGTATGACATTGCAACCTGTGCACCTCTATCCGCAGATCTATTCGGACGGTTCAGCCGCACAGCACCCCAACTATGACAATTCGGGCCTCCGTCAGAACCCTTACAACTTCCTCTACTTCAGTGGTTACAGTAAGAGTTGGGATGCCACATTCCAAAGCAAGGTATTGTTGGAACAAGACCTGGACTTCATCACGAAGGGACTTTCTGTAAGAGGTAGTGTCAGCTTCGACGCCAACTCCAACCAGTATGTCAACCGCACCATGTCGGCTGCCACCTATGCAGCTACCGGACGCGATGCCGACGGCAACCTGATATTCAAGTCATTGGAAGCGGGTTCGGCACTGAGTAACCCCTCAAGTGGTTCATCCGGCGGTAACAAGAAGATCTACATTGAAGCATCCCTCAACTACAAGCGTAACTTTAGCGACAAGCACGATGTTACGGGGTTGCTGCTCTACAACCAGAAGGAAACCCAGAACCAGAACGCTGGTGGCCTCAACCTGCTTCCTTATCGTAAACAGAGCGTCGTAGGTCGTGGTTCTTATACTTACGACAACCGCTACACCATCGAAGGTAGCTTCGGTATGACAGGTAGTGAGAACTTCGCCCCGGGTCACCGTTGGGGTATCTTCCCCGCTGTGGGTGGAGCCTGGTATGTAAGCCACGAAAAGTTCTTCGAACCTGTACAGAAAGTAATCAGTACCTTGAAACTGCGTGCATCCTATGGACGTACCGGTAACGACCAGTTGGGCAATACCCGTTTCCCCTACCAGGAAGCAATGAACACCGATGCCGGCGGCCTCAACCTGGGTATATCAGGCATATCAAACGGTAATGCACAGAACTGGTTCGGCGGATTGAGCGAAAACCGCGCCTACTACGCCAACCTGCGTTGGGAGATTGAGGACAAAACCAACTTCGGTTTCGACCTCGGTCTGTTGAACGGACAGTTAGACCTCTCTATGGACTACTTCTCCAACCGTCGTAAGGACATCCTGATTACCCGTAACACGGTTCCCTCAATGAGCGGTCTGCAATCCAACCCTACCCAGAACTATGGTATCGTGAGCAACAAGGGTGTTGACGGAAGTTTGACTTTCAAGCAACACGTAGGCAATCTGAATCTGACGTTCCGTGCCAACTATACGTATGCGAAGAACAAGATTGTGGAAACGGATGAAATCAGACATAAATACAGCTACCAAGATCTCACGGGTATGTCATTGTGGACTCCTTTCCTCTACATCGCCGACGGACTCTATACACCCGATGATTTCAACATCACTGTAGATCCTGTGAGCGGTGCCGAAAGCTACCAACTGAAATCCGGTGTAGCCGATCCGGGAGCAGCCGTAGCACCCGGTGACATCAAGTACCGCGACTTGAACAATGACGGTGTCATCAACGACGATGACAAAACCTACCATAACGGTCATCTGGACAAGACCCCGCGCAGCGTATATGGTCTTTCTCTGAACGCCGAATGGAAAGGATTCTTTGCCGGTATCTTCTTCCAAGGTGTGACGGGCTGTTCCATCAACCTGATGAGCAAGGCATCCAACTTCATGCCGTTCAACCAAGGTAAGGACGCTTCTTCCGCACGTATGGAGGCTATGAGCCGCTGGAAAGCATCTGATCCCTACAACGACAACGTGCTCTACCCGCGCTTGCGCAACAATACTTTTGCACACAACCTGCAACCGAGCACCTGGTGGTATCGTGACGCAAGTTTCCTCCGTCTGAAGAACGTGGAATTCGGTTACCAGTTCAACAAGAAGCAACTGAAGTCACTGCGTCTCACCAACCTGCGCCTCTACGTACAAGGCACCAACCTGAAGACTTGGGACGACGTGAAATATTGGGATCCGGAACTGGGTGATGCAAACTCAGGTGCCAAATACCCCATCTCCAGCACTTGGACTTTTGGAGCAGAAGTTACATTCTAAACATCTAATTAATAAACGATATGAAACTGAAAAATTTACTATACGCAACCGTCGGCTCTGCCGTCCTTGCATTCAGCACAGCATCTTGTTCAGACTATCTCGACATATCAGGCGAATTCAACGCCAGCCTGGGAGTCGATCAGGTTTGGGACAATGCAACCTATACGCGAAACTGGTACGGAGTTATCTACCGCAATCTGATGGAATATTCCGAAACCGGTTCGGAAGTCAATGCTTTCAAAAACCCATGGTCCAACCTCTGCGGTGAAATCGCTTCGGAAAAGGCCAGCTCACGCGATGTCATGATGGCGGGCTTTACAGCTGCCAGCGGAAGCTATCACCGCTGGGCTACCTTCTACAAGGATATACGTCAGGCTATGATTTTCATTGAACGTGCCCACGACGGAGGTGTAGGCGACCCTACCAGCACCAACAAGCTGACAGCCGAAGAAATAGCCCGTATGAAGGATGAATGCCGATTCATGATTGCCTATTATTACTTCTCCATGTTCGAACTTTACGGCCCTGCCTGTATCGTGACGGAGATAGACGATGCTGCCGAACCGCACGTGACGGACTATGACCGTGCCACGGTGGATGAAATGGTGAACCACATCGACGGCATATTGGCCCCCCTCTGCGACCCCGCACAGTCCAAATTGCCCGAATCAGTCATCACGTCATACGCAGACGGTGCATACAATTTCAACACCAATGAAGTGGTACGCCCCACTATCGTAGTGGCCAAAGCACTGCGTGCCAAGTTGTGGATGTATGCAGCCTCCAAACTGTTCAACGGCGGCGACGGTTCCGAATACTACCAGGGATTGCAGAAACTGCAAAACTCCAAAGGCGAATACATCTTCCCGCAGAGCAAGGACCCGCAGAAATGGGTGACTGCCAGAGACCGTGTAAAGGACTTGATAGATTACGCCGAAGCACAACACCACGCCCTCTACCGCGTGATGGCAAACGGAGTGGAGCAACCCGACCGTTCGGTATACAACCTCTTCCAGGTGTACAATGAAGAAATCCTGTGGTGCAGTACCAACAACAGTTACTCTGACCAGTACAAGATGGAGAAACGTACCAACCCGCGTGATGTAAACTCATGCTATGGCACTATCGGCCCGTCTCAAGATGCTGTAGATATGTTCTTCATGGACAATGGACTCGATATCGATGATCCGAACAGTGGTTACGATGAAACCGGATTCAGCGCTGTAGAAAACCGTTGCTATGACCCCGACTATAAAGATAAGAAGACGGATCAGAATATCTCCAATATGTACGCCAACCGTGAACCGCGTTTCTACGCAAGCGTGGTATACCAGGGAAGAAGCTGGTTCAAGAAATGGATGAACGGTAACCCTAACTACACCGTAGACTTCTCGGCAGGTGGCGGAAACGACCTCTCCAACGGTGACAACGTGAAAAGCGGATATATGCTGGGCAAATTCAAGAACCGTACCGTGAACCATGCCAGCGGTGATACACAGAGCTGGAAACGTGTTTCCATCATCTACCGTTTGGCCGAGTTCTACCTGTTCTATGCCGAAGCACTCAATGAAATAGATCCGGGCAATGCGGACATCATCAAGTATATCGACATAGTGCGCGAACGTGCAGGCATCCCAGGCTACCAGACCATGAACGATAACGGCATAAAGACCGGTGTAATCGGCAATTACGACAAACAGTTCGATGCCATCCAGCACGAACGCTACGTAGAACTCTATTGTGAAGGACAACGCTACTTCGACGTTCGCCGCTGGATGGTCTGCGGTGACGAAGGCAGAATAGGTTGCGACCAGACACGCTTCTACGGAATGAATATGAAGGGCTCGAAAGATAAAGCTCCGGGCGAACCTACCTCCTACTATACGCGTACGAAGCTGGAAAACCGCCAATGGACAGACAAGCTCTATCTCTATCCTATTCATCAGAATGTGATAGAACTGGCCGAAGGACGTATTCCGCAGAACTATGGTTGGTAAAGAAAAGACAGTTTTTTGATTGGTTTTCAAAGGATATAAGTAGAAAGATTGAATGAAGGTTTGGAGGCAGCAACTGGCATAATCGGCCTGGTTACTGCCTCCTTTCTTTCTCAGCTAACAAATCAACAATAAATATACCATGAGTAAAGAGAAAACATTTCCAGCCCGGAAACTCCGGATACTGATACCCATGATTCTGTTCCTGTCCCAGACAGTTTGCGCACAGCATGAAAGTAAAACAATCAACGACGGTTGGAAATTCCATAAAGGTGAGTGCGAGGCCGCAGCCTCTCCGGCTTACGACGACAGTGCGTGGAACAGCATACATCTCCCGCACACATGGAATACGGATGCATATACCGAAAAAAAGTATTACCAGGGAACAGGCTGGTATCGCCGTACACTGACGTTGCCGCAACATTGGCAAGGCAAACAGGTATTCCTGAAACTGGATGCAGCCAGCAAGGCCGCTGTCATCTACATCAACGGTAAAGAAGCAGGCGAACATAACGGCGGATATACCGCCTGCACATTCGATATCACTTCGCTCTGTTCGTTCAACTCTCCCAACTCTCTCGCTATCCGTGTAGACAACGCCCGGCAGGATATCCCCCCTATCTCCGCCGACTTTACATTCTTTGGCGGCATCTACCGGGATGTATGGCTCACAGCAGTCTCCAAACAGCATTTCCATCTGACCAACCACGGTTCGGACGGGATATTCATCAGTACCCCGCAAGTGTCCGAAGAAAAAGGCACGATACTTATTCGCGGAGAGATCAAGAATGATGCAGTACAGAAAGCATCTCTTGAACTGGAGCATATCGTATACAATCCTGACGGAAGTATTGCCCAAACCCAGAAACAGTCTATCCAGATAAAAGGTGGAGAATTATACTCTTTTCATACCGAAACCGCCCCTATCCTGTCCCCCCGATTATGGACACCCGAGACACCTCATCTCTACAGGGTAGAAAGCATTCTGCGCGATAAAAAAACAAAAGCCATCCTCGACCGCAGTAATCATCATACAGGTTTCCGCTGGTTTGGCTTCGATGGCAAGACAGGCTTCTCCCTCAACGGAAAGCCTTATAAATTACGCGGCATTTGCCGCCACCAGGACCAAAAGCCCATCGGAGTCGCACTGACGGACGAGATGCACCGCCGCGACATGATGCTGATGAAAGAGATGGGCGCCAACTTTATCCGCATCTCCCATTATCCGCAAGATGATGCCCTGTTGGAAATGTGCGACAAACTCGGCATGCTGGCCTGGGAAGAAATACCCATCATCGACATCGTGCCCGACACTCCGGGTTACGCAGAAAACTGCGAAAGCAATCTGCGGGAAATGATACGCCAGCACTATAACCACCCCTCCATCATCACCTGGGGATACATGAATGAGATATTACTCGTCACCCAGCGCCGCTATAAAAAAGAAGAAGAACTGAAACCCGTGCTGGAACGGACACTGGCACTCGCCAATCGTCTGGAGAAAGTCTTGAAAGAAGAAGACTCCACTCGTGTCAGCACTATGGCCTTTCACGGCAGCAACAGTTACAACGAGGTAGGATTGGGCAATATTACCGATATTGTCGGCTGGAACCTGTATCAAGGCTGGTATGGAGGCAACCTTACAGGCTTCGAACGCTTCCTGGCAGAACAACACAAAAAGTTTCCTTCGCACCCCATGATTGTCAGCGAATACGGCGCAGGTTCTGACAAGCGCATACATTCGCTGCAACCGAACGCCTTTGATTTCAGCATCGAGTATCAGCAAAAGTACCTGGAGCATTACCTGCCCGTACTGGAAGAAACGCCTTACGTCTGTGGCGGAACGCACTGGAACTTCATCGATTTCTCCTCCGCCCTGCGTGATGAATCTATGCCGCGCATCAACAACAAAGGACTGGTATATTCGGATCGTACCCCAAAAGACGTGTACTATTACTACAAGGCAGCCTGGCGACAAGACATTCCCGTGTTACACATCGCCAGCCGCGACTGGATTCACCGCACCGGCATACAGCAGGGAGAAACCCCGGTAATGCTGCCGGTCAAAGTATATACCAACCTTCCGGAAGTGGAACTTTTCATTGACGGCAAGTCTCTGGGCAAGCAAAAGACTGAGAATTATACCGTTATATTCGAAGTACCGTTCAGCCGGAAAGAACACTTCATTTCCTCCAAAGCTGAAAGCAAAGAAGCTGCCCGTAATCTCCGTACCATTGAAGACGGCATCCACCTCAGCTTCACCCCTGCCCCTGCGAATCTGAATGAAACAAACTTACGGAATCTGGAGCTTGCCGTCAACATAGGCAGCAATTGCTTCTATACTTCCGATGAAAGCCAGCTCACATGGCTACCCGATCAGCCCTACACTGAAAACAGTTGGGGATATATTGGCGGAGAAAGTAAAAGCAGCCAGACACAGGTTGAGAATACCAATGACGGACCGTTGTTCCAAACCCTTCGCAATGACATTGAAGGCTATTGTTTCGATGTTCCCAACGGAGTTTACGAGATAGAATTTCTTTTTACAGATATATTTCGGGAGAATGCAGCCACCGCCTACCAGTTGGGACGGGATTCCGATGTAGAAAGCCGCGAGAACTGCTTCAGCATAATCGTTAATGATGAAACTGTAGAAGAAGACTTTTCTCCTTGCCGGGAGAGCGGTTACTTCCATGCTTTGCGGAAAAGATACAATATTACAAACTTTCGGAATAAAATTGAAATACGCTTCCCTGTTCGGAATGGAAAAAGCTTTCTGAACGGTATAAAACTCAGAAAACTTTATTAACTTCAAAATAAAAACGCCATGAGAGCTAAAATTTGCTTAATTATCACCAGTCTGATGCTTGCGGCAAGCAGCATACATGCACAGTCCATCTGGGACAAGGCACACCTGGAGAGAGTAAAACAATCATTACATCAACCGTACTTTTCGGCTGCTTATCAGGAACTGATAACGGATGCTGAAAGAACGCTTGACGCACAGCCCTTGTCCGTCATGATGAAAGAGAAGACACCCGGCAGCGGAGACAAGCATGACTACATGAGTCAGGCACGCTATTTCTGGCCCGACCCGACCAAACCGGACGGACTGCCCTACATCAGCCGTGACGGTGAATCGAACCCGGAACTGAACAAGCTGGACCGTAACCGCCTCGGGGCAACCGCCCAACGCGTCACCACCCTTGCCCTTGCCTGGTACTTCAGCGGTGACGAGAAGTATGCCCAAAAAGCTACGGAACTGATACGCGTATGGTTCTTTAATAAGGATACGCGTATGAACCCCAACCTGGAATATGCCCAGATGATACCGGGACACAACAACAATAAAGGGCGTTGTTATGGGGTCATCGACACCTATTCCTTCGTCGAGATGCTGGATGCAGTGCAATTGCTGGAGGGGTCAAAGGCCTTCACCCCGAAAGATTCCAAGCAACTGAAAGCATGGTTCGGCAAGTTGCTGACTTGGATACTGAACAGTCCGCAGGGACAGGAAGAGGCACGCCAGGCCAATAACCACAGTACGGCGCACGACGCACAAGTCATCGCTTTCGCCTTGTACGCAGGCAATACGAAAGTAGCGCAGGAAGTCATCAATGCCATTCCCCAAAAGCGCATCTTCACCCAGATAGAACCGGACGGAAAGCAACCGCACGAACTGCGTCGCACCCTTGCCTTCGGTTACTCACAGTTCAACCTGTCTCACTTCATCGACATCTTCATGATGGCACGGAAGATCGGAATCTCCATTGACAACGCCACCTCGGCAGACGGGCGCAACTTCTACAAGGCTATGGACTTTCTGGTTCCCTACGTGGGAAAAGAAGTGAAAGACTGGCCTTACCGTCAAATCAGCGAGTGGGACTATAAACAGCAGGAGTTCTGCAAAGATTTATACCGCACCAGCTTGTTCAACCCTGCACGGAAAGACTATCTGGAACTCTATAAAGCCCACCGCATCATCAACTGGAAAGACCGCTTCAATCTGCTATGGGTAGAAGCCGACGATGTGGACAACGCCTATGCTTTCGCCTGCGGACAACTCCAGTTTGCGCTGAAGTGCGCCGATAAAGCCAGAAAAGAAGGGGACAACCAGTGCAAGCACCGCGTCACGCCCCGCAGCCTCAACAAAGACGGCTCACTGAGGATGATACATCCCCACGACTGGTGTTCAGGCTTCTTCCCCGGTTCACTGTGGCAGATGTATGCCTACACGAATGATGACTTCTGGCGTCAGCAAGCCATCAGCAACACCTGGATGATAGAAGAAGCCAAATGGCACAAAGGCACCCACGACCTCGGTTTCATGATGAACAACAGCTTCGGCAAAGCCTATCAGCTGACCGGCGAACGTTCCTACAAAGATGTAGTGCTGCAAAGCGCCCGGACGCTGATAACCCGCTACAACAAGAAGGTAAAGAGCATCCGTTCGTGGGACCACAACCGCGACAAGTGGAAGTTCCCCGTCATCATCGACAATCTGATGAACCTGGAGATGCTGTTCTGGGCCACCCGGGAGACCGGCGACTCCATCTACTGGAAGATTGCCGTCAACCACGCCAATACAACAATGAAGAACCATTTCCGCCCGGATTACTCTTCTTTCCATGTAGTGGACTATGATCCCGAAACCGGTGAAGTCCGTGCCCGGCAAACCGCGCAAGGTTATGCCGACGACTCTTTCTGGAGCCGCGGACAGGCATGGGGGCTTTACGGATATACCATGTGTTACCGCTTCACCAAGAACCCCGCCTACCTGCAACAGGCGCGCCACATCGCAGACTTCTTTTTCGGCCTGCCCAACCTGCCCGAAGACTTAATCCCTTATTGGGATATGAAAGCTCCCGGCATCCCCAACGTTCCCCGCGACGCTTCTGCCGGCGCCATCATGGCATCAGCCTTGTATGAACTCCGTGGCTACGTTTCGGCAGAAGACGGCAAACGTTATCAGGACATCGCCGACAAGATAGTGGACAGCCTCAACCAGCATTACCGTGCCGAACCTGAAACAACCTACGGCTTCCTCCTGCTCCACTCCACCGGACACCATCCGGGAGGGGACGAAATAGATGTCCCAATCAACTATGCCGACTATTATTATCTGGAAGCATTGGCAAGAAAAGCTGCTCTTGGGCAGTAATTAATAGTTGAAACAGATTCATAACGGTGCAGAAATGAAACAAATGATAAATGAGATTTTAGACACGGATTACACGGATTACACTGTTGTTTTTATATACTGCAACAGTGTAATCCGTGTAATCCGTGTCTAAATATATTCATAACCGCACAAAAAGGAGTTAATTTCAACTCCTAATTCGCATAATTAGTACTTTTTGAGACAGTAGTTCATCTTTTTGAGACGTTTTGTATGGTAAGCGAACTACTTTTCCACTATTTTTGTAGCACAGAGATTTAGAATCATTTTATAAAAGAAAAAGACATGAAAAACTTATTCGACATTAAAGACAAAGTGATTATCGTGACCGGCGGTTGCGGTATCTTAGGAAAGAGTATCGCCAATTACCTCGCCGAACAAGGTGCCAAAATCGTTATCCTGGACCGCGTGGAGGAAATCGGTAAAGAACTGGAAGCCGAACTCAGCCAGAAGACGGAAGCCTTGTTCCTGATGACGGACGTGCTGAACAAAGAAGTGCTGGAAGAGAACAAGAAAGCCATACTGGAACGCTTCGGAACCATCGACGTGTTGCTGAACGCCGCTGGCGGAAACATGGCCGGCGCCACCATCGCCCCGGATAAGACCATCCTCGACCTGGAAGTGGACGCTTTCAGAAAGGTAGTGGACCTGAACCTCTTCGGCACGGTGCTGCCCACAATGGCATTCGTGGACGTAATGGCTAAGAATAAGAAAGGTGTTATCGTAAACTTCTGCTCCGAATCCGCCCTGCGTCCGCTGACCCGCGTGGTAGGTTACGGCTCTGCCAAAGCTGCCATTGCCAACTACACCCGCTATATGGCAACGGAACTGGCCACCAAATTCAGCCCCGAACTTCGCGTAAACGCCATCGTTCCGGGCTTCCTGCTGACCAACCAGAACCGTGCGTTGCTGACCAACCCGGACGGCTCATATACCGACCGCGCAAAGACCATCATCGCCCACACTCCGTGCGGACGTTTCGCCGAACCGGAAGAGCTGTTCGGAACCATCCACTACCTCATCAGCGATGCTTCCAGCTTCGTGACAGGTGCCCTGTCGGTAGTAGACGGCGGTTTTGACGCTTTCTCCATCTAAGCCGATTCATATTTAATAATTGATAATTAATAATTCAAGTATGGTATTATGCGAACAAACCTGGCGCTGGTATGGTCCTAACGACCCGGTCAGCCTGTGGGACATCAAGCAAGCCGGAGCAACCGGCATCGTGAACGCCCTGCACCACATCCCCAACGGCGAGGTGTGGACGGTAGAAGAAATCATGAAACGTAAGGAAATGATTGAAGCTGTCGGCCTGCGCTGGTCGGTAGTGGAAAGCGTGCCTGTGCACGAACATATCAAGACCCAGACGGGAGATTTCCAAAAATACATCGATAACTATAAGGAAAGCCTGCGCAACCTCGGTAAGTGCGGCGTAAACATCGTGACGTACAACTTCATGCCCGTACTGGACTGGACGCGTACCGACCTTGCCTACGAACTGCCCGACGGCAGCCGTGCCCTGCGCTTTGAACGTGCCGCTTTCGTTGCTTTCGACCTCTTCCTATTGAAACGCCCCGGTGCTGAGAACGACTACACCGACGAAGAGAAAGCCAAGGCAAAAGCCCGCTTCGAGCAAATGACGGAAGCCGACAAGCAACTGCTTGTCCGCAACATGATTGCCGGCCTTCCCGGTTCGGAAGAGAGTTTCACCCTGGAACAATTCCAGCAGGAACTGGACCGCTACAAGGACATCACTCCGGAGAAGCTGCGTGCCAACCTGATTTACTTCCTGCAGGAAATCGCCCCGGTTGCCGACGAAGCCGGCGTAGAGTTGGTCATCCACCCGGACGATCCTCCCTGCTCCATCCTCGGCCTGCCGCGCATCATGAGCAGCGCCGCCGATTTCCAGGCTTTGATTGACGCTGTTCCCAACAAGAGCAACGGCCTTTGCCTTTGCACCGGTTCACTCGGCGTAAGCAGCGCCAACGACTGTGCCGCCATCATGCAGCAATTTGCCGACCGCATCAACTTCGTTCACCTGCGCAGCACGCAGCGCGACGCAGAAGGCAACTTCTACGAAGCCAACCACCTGGAAGGTGACGTAGATATGTATCACGTCATGAAGGCTTTCCTCGAACTGCAACAACGTCGCGGAGTATCTATCCCCATGCGTCCCGACCACGGGCATCAGATGGTGGACGACCTGAAGAAGAAAACCAATCCGGGATATTCCTGCATCGGCCGCCTGCGCGGACTGGCAGAATTGCGCGGACTGGAAATGGGCATCGCAAAGTCTATCTTTTAAGAAGCCTCTTTATAATTAATACGGGCTACAAGGCACTTATCACTCGTGCCTGTAGCCCGTAACTTATTATAAACCATTTTATCAGTGAATTTACCGATAAATTAAAAGAAAAGTCGTTTCATGGACATGATGTGACACTTTGCTTTTTATGCATAACGAGAATGCGATAGTTCCGTCCCGGTGCAGGGAAGGACGAAAAGAAACGAACGGAAACCAGCATCTTGCTGATTGAAAGAAGAATACATAAATAAGGACAACTCTAATAAAAGAAAAACAGACGGTCTGTCAGTTGAAAACAGATGGTTCGTCTCCCGTATATAGACCGTTTGTCTCCCATATATAGACCGTTCGCATCAGATATATAGATCGTTCGCGTCCCATCTATAGATTGTTCACGTCAGATATATAGTTCCTTGGTGAAAGAAGCATAGATTCTTGCATACGCATTGTATATACTGCCTCTTTTATGCAGAAAGCATGGATTTATATTCCATAAATTATGCAACCGGACTCTATTTCGGAGATTTCCGGAAAAGCCCTTGTCATTAAAAGAATCATTCCGGTTACTTTTTGTTAGGAACAAAGCGTAATACCTGACTTTCATTTCTGCACGAATCAGAGCTTAAAAAGAATGCGAAGCTCCCAAAGGAACTCCGCACTCACGAGATGAAAAAGGATTAAGAAAAAAACAGGGTATATATTGGTTAGATGAGGAATTACCTATTATGATTCTTTTCGGAATAGTCGGTACAGGAAAGACCAAGCAGATGTTTTCTTGCCTTTTATCGCTCTATTATGATTCAGTATCTTTTCGTTTAATGAAAGGATTCTATGGGTAAGGTCCGCCATATTCTCAAATTCAGCCTGCAGCTTGGCCTCCCTCTGAGAACGCTGGTAGTTCTCCTCCAGCAGATCATCATAGGCTTTTGTTAAGCGTGCATTTTCCTTATAAAGCCAGTCCAAATGCTCTTTCGGAACCCGTTCGACAGTTGCGTCATCTTCCGGGTAAGACTTCGTTGAATTAAACTCAAGGGATTTTTCAAGATCCTCCGCATCCACCATCGGGTCGGAGTCCTCGTAGGGGTCTTTATCCAGAGATGAACATCTCAGATAACCGAGCCTTATCCATTCGTGGATTTGCTCTTCGGATATGCCGTATTTCTCAGCGGCCAAACTTACAGAAAGCCAATTAGCCATATAGAGTGTTTGATTAATAAGTTTCAAATCAACCCTATACGGCTATAACTGGTTATTACAAGAGGTACGGGGCATTACGTCTTCCCCTAGAGAAGGTATGTGGGTACCCCTAGCAAAAGGAAGAGTAAGCCCGTACCAAGAACTGATACAGGCTACGCTCATCCGATTGCCAGATAAAACTCCCACATTTTTCTCTAACCGGAAGAGGACATATATGTATACGCAATACTATATGTCACTTGTTCACCTGCAAAGATACGTTTTTTTCATATTCAATAACAAAATACCTTTATGTTTTTTACTTTCAGCTTAAAAAAACATCAAATTAAGTCGCTGCAACTCCTCCTTACAAAGAGAGCTGCATATCTTTCGTCGAGCACTCTCCACGATACCGGCAAGGTATAGGTGAAGTCCACCTTCCCCCTCGTGTGAATCATCATAACCGGGGAGTATTCTCCCGGCTCCAACTCAGGCAGGATCACCAACACCTCTGTGTCGGTATACTTAAACACTCTTTTTACATGTATCAATGTGCCCTTATCGGAGACGGGAGAAAGACCCAGGTATATGGTTCCGAGTGAAGATAAGCACAGATTCTCACCCGTGATGACAACAGGAGCGTTTGCAGTAATGGTGCCGTCGCGCATGCCCGTCAGCGGATCGTATACACTACTGATAACAGGAACTTTCTTCCCGAAAAGCATCGGAACTTCATTCTTATCCTGCTTCTTATGGTGTAACTCTGCCACTATTTTCTTCTTATCTTTCATCATATCAATATCCTTCAATTAGTTAGTAAATGCAGGTTTCACCACAGAGGACACAGAGGTCACGGAGGTTAGATTATCCCAGAATCAGAAGCATAAACCTCTGTGAACTCTGTGTCCTCTGTGGTGGATTAAACTGCTTCACAAAATTACATCACAACGTATACACTTCCGTGCCAGTAATAAGAAATGTAGAACAATCCGGCTTTCTATATATGACTGCCTAAGGTTCATCAAACACAATTTTCGGAAATACGCCTTCCGAAAAAAAGAAATGTTACGATTTTCGAAACAAGTAGCCCTCCAAAAGTGTTAAATAGACAATAGACAAACCTCTAACTCAGACAGAAGATTATGATAACAAACGAGTTAAACACAGGATTAGTTAATGCCGTCAGAGAGAAACTCCCATCCAAAGAAAATCTTGCCAATACTTTAATGGACATTCTTTATATAGGCAAAGAAGCTATCTACCGCCGGCTCCGCGGTGAAGTACCTTTCACGCTGGCCGAAGCAGCCGTTATATCCCGGAAACTGGGTATATCGCTGGATAAGATGATAGGCGTGAGCTTCCAGAACAATGCCGTATTCGACATGAATATAGTGGATGGCAGCCAGCCGTTCGAAACTTACTACTCCATCCTGGAAAAGCAGGTGGAGCTGTTCCGGAAAGTGAAAGAAGAAGAGAACTCGGAGATCGGGACTTCATCCAACATCATTCCGCTCACCCTCTCATTGAACTATAATATGCTCTCCAAATTCCGGCTGTTCAAGTGGATGTATCAGAATCAAAACATCAAGTGCAGGCACTTTGAAGAAATGGAAATCCCGCAGCAGATAGTGGATAAGCAAAAGGAGTATGCCAGTGCGGTAGCCCATATCCGTTCCGTAGATTACATCTGGGATAATATGATTTTCAGCCATCTGGTCAATGACATCCAGTACTTCTGCGACGTACACCTCATATCCGATGAAGACAAGAACCTCCTTAAGGAGGAACTGCTCTTGGTGGTGGACGACCTGGAAGAACTGGCCGCCCGCGGGAAGAGCAAGACGGGCAACGACGTCAAAATCTATATTTCGAATATCAACTTCGAGGCTACTTACAGTTATCTGGAGACGGACACCATACAGCTCAGCCTGATCCGGATATACTCCATCAACTCCATCACCACGCAGGACAGCGAGATGTTCCGCGGGCTGAAGGAATGGATCCAGTCGTTGAAGAAGTTCTCTACGCTGATATCGGAAAGCGGTGAGATGCAACGCATCCAATTCTTTAAACAACAGCGAGAAATTATCGGCACATTGTAACCACTCTTTCCGTATAATGCAATTGTTCACGCAATTATTCTCTAATATCGGAAACAGATAGAACTCCTATCTGTTTTTTTTCATCATTCAACCATCCACTATCCTATTCTTTTCAAATAGAAAATACATGCGTTTTCTTCACATGATTTCAATCACAAAAGTTCCATTAACAAGCTCTATATTTGTATATGTCACAAATTCGACCTATGACATTTGATTATTAACAAAAAAGAAGAGGCTATGGCAAAGAATTACATTGTAAAAGAGTTGATTAATGAAATGAAGGAGAGGATTCCCCAAGGGCAGAACTTAGCCAATTATCTGACAGATACGTTATATATGGGGAAAGAAGCCGTCTACCGCAGATTGCGGGGGGAAGTCGCATTTACCTTTGATGAAATAGCCGTAATTTCTCATAACCTGGGTATCTCCATCGACCAGATTATCGGAAATCATCTATCGAACCGGGTCACTTTCGACCTGAACCTACTGCATTCGCCCAACCTGTATGAAAGTTACCATGAAATCGTTGAGCGCTATCTGCGAATTTTCAGTTCGATGAAAGAGGATGGCAACGCCGAAGTATATTCGGCTACCAATACCGTTCCCTTTACCCTCTACTCATCTTATGAGTACTTGTCCAAGTTCCGCCTGTGCCGATGGATTTATCAGAACGGAAAGGTGAAGACTCCCAATTCCCTGAGCGATATGCATGTGCCCGATAAAATAATTACCGCTCACAAAAAATTAAGCGAGGGACTGAAAAGACCCAGAAAGACTTTCTTTATATGGGACAGTAACATCTTCCAATCTTTCGTGAAGGAGATAAAGTATTTTGCAGGGCTGAACTTGATATCTACATCGGACGTGATGTATATGAAAAATGAGTTGCAACAGTTGCTCATCGACCTGGAGCACTTGTCAGTGAAAGGGGAATATAGTGAAGGGCATGAGCTGTTCATCTATTTGTCGAACATCGATTTTGAAGCGACCTATACGTATGTGAGCAACCGGGATTTCCAAATCAGCCTTTTCAGGGTGTATTCCATCAATTCGATGGATTCGCAAAGCCCGCAGATTTGCCAGCTACAGAAGAACTGGATTCAATCGCTGAAAAGACACTCGACACTGATTTCGGGAAGTGGAGAGGCGCAGAGGATTGCGTTTCTGGAGAAACAGAGGAGCATTATTGAGATGCTGTAAAAAGAAACAGCATCGAAGTTCTATAAAAAATGAGCTGTATCAGAATACTTGTGCGAGTCATTCTGATACAGCTCATTTAGTTTTATGGGATTGTAGTTACCGCCTTTACGCAACGATATGAAACCCAATTTGCATCTTTTTCCGCACCCCATGCATCGAACTGATAACGTCCATTAGCATTGTTATATCCAACCACCCAATACTGATTAGTGTCCTGTTGAGTCAAAGCCCAGTGTACAGCAGCCATTTTTTGATAGCTACCTCCCCAACTTATCGTACCGGGACTGCCGAAACCTTGATTGGTGAGGCTAAAATTCGAGCCTCCCAGACTATGAATCAAATATAGCTCACGTTGGGTAGGCAGACGCCAGCCTCCCCCCTTACTTTCACATGCGGCCTTTGCCGTTTCCCAAGAATTAACGGAAGAAACACTAGAGTTCTCTATCTGAAACATCGGAGCAACTTTGTTCATCGCTTCACTCTCATTCGGAGTTTCACCTGAAGCAAACAGTACCGAGGGATCCACTCCCTCATTACCATTACGGGAGACAACAGTAACAACTCCTGAAGAAGACACTGAAACATAAGGGTACTTTGTTGTTCCAGTATTGTTGTTGTCTCTCACACAACGAAAATAATTGGTGCCAATGAATTTCGGATAGCCTACATTAAAGCCTAATTCAAAATAAGGGCTGGTGGTATTTCCCGTTGTATAATAGGACGATGACATGTATTCACCACTCCAGTTTCGATACCACCCCTGTATATCCTGCTGATACCCGGCATTGCTTCCTGTTGCATCACCACCCACAGCATTCAGATAGGCAAATGATAACAGCAACTCGCTTGCAGTGGGCAGGCGCCAGCCATCACCTATGTTTTCACATATAGTTTGCGCATCGGCAACACTCTCTTTACGTCCCTCGTACCGCCCACCCGTAGCAAGAAGCCGATTGTCGTGCCGGATCGGATAAAGGTAGAAAAGAGGATCTCCGGCAGTCGTATAGGACTTCTTCTCGGACACCATCTGAAGATCAATCGTGCTATAAAAAGGGAAATGTGCATCTGCCACCGTATGCATTACATTCCTAAATGTAATTCTTATCGTTCCGCTTTTCCCTTCTTTCCACTTTCCGGGATTGAGTTTTAGTCTAAAGTCATATCCACGGTTCACAACATCATTTCCATTGCCATTATTATCAGGGTCTACAACTGATTCCAGATACATCTTCGGTTCTGCATTCGTTCTGCCCACCACTATATCACTATCCGTGTCGGGTCGCATCAATCCGGTTCCATCGTCACCAGTAACATCCAATATTTCGACATTCTCAATTGTCCAGTTATTATTGACAAACAGTTGCAGATATTGCTCCGCACCTAAAGGAATTTTATAGGTGCGACTATTACCAACAGTGGGGTAATATCGGAATGAAAACTGCAATTCGCCCTGATTGATGGGAAGGGGTACTTCATTAAGGTAAGTGCCATCTTTATCAAACAGATTGAAAACAAGATTGTCCCAACGCCACCACCAACCACCGATACTTTCACTGGTACCGTCGCCCGCACGCCTTGGAGCGGGTTGCACGGTAAACGCCTGCACCTTTTCAGTGAATGATCTTCTGCTATCCCTATACAATTGCGGAATCAAACCACCGGCAGGATACTGGACTCTGTCGATGCTCACGTCTCTATATAACTGGGCATCAACTTTATCTACGGAAAACATCACATATACCGTCTGCGCCTCGATAGGAAGATCATCACCGTCAGGGTTTCTGATCGGGAAGAAAAGGCCATTCTCTAACTCATTCCCGTATGCATCGACAAATTTGATAATCCCCGGGTCTATCACTCCCTGCGTCACTTTAATATCGTAAGTCAACCGGCCTGCTGTCAGAGTGACGGTCGCCGTGCGGGTGGTTCCGGTAATTCCATTATGATAATAAGGAATTCTCAGCAAAAGTTGTGTATCTTCGTTCGCAACACCTGACACTGTAGCAGTTCCCGCAGAAAAGCCAAGCCAATCGCTCCCTTCCGTAACAGTAGCCTTCCAGCCACCGGGGTGGTCGGTAAAGACGTTGATAGCGTATCCGTTATTCTGGTGCTGCGTCACACTGATTTCCGATTCACCCACACCAAGCATATACTGCCCGTTGTAGACTACATCTTTGACCTTCTCCCGGTTATAATGTATCACCCGGAACTTAAGATTGGACATGACTGTATAGGATGCCAGTGCCTCCCTGAAACTTTCATAGCCAATGCCCGAGGCTTCCGTTACGGTGACAATGTATTTATAGTTTCGCTTCAAAGACAGATATTCAACCTCCGCCCCTATCTTTCCGGTTTTTGTGAAATCAACACGGTAAAAAGTTGATTTACCGCTACCGATCTTTCCCTTCACAATTAGGCAAACAGCGTCCTTGCGGCTCGAAGCTCCGTCTTGCCCCACACCACCGGCATCCGCTGCAGCAGGTGCTTCGAATGTATAAATCTCTCCGTTGTAGGGTGTGTTTCCACTCACGGAATAAAGAATTGCATCCCCTTCCTCCGTCTTCTTGCCACCGTCGGCCGGAAGGTTCGGATCATCCGGAGCCGGATCTTTAAGCTTTCCATTCGCATCCCATGCCGGGGCAATGTATCCGATGGTATTGTAATTGGCCAGATAAACCTCCTCAACCGTGAAGTTCGATGCGGAATTACGGATGTCGATACGCGCCAGCATACGCTTCATGTTGATTCCTGTTATAGAATTCATCGAAGGAGTGATTTTCGCCACTTCTGTCTCCCCGTACATAGGGATCCGTGTGTAACCATCAACTGAGGAACCGTCTGCCGTCCATTTGCCGGTGTGGCTGTGAAGCAGATCTTCCATCACCTTATCTTTAGTGGTTTTTCCTTTCGTGAATTCCGACGCAATAGCGCCAAGTTCCCTATTCGCCACAACCACGATACAGGTTGATGCGGTAGTGGGAGAAAGCACAGCAGAGAAACTCACCGTAGAGTTATTATTAGCCAAATCCTGTGTAACTCCCGTGCCACTAACCCATTCCAAATATACTGCAGGAGTTTTCGATGCATCAAAAACAAGTATATCCACGGTCTTTATTTCATCTTCCTTCTTGGCTACTCCCGTTCCGGTCATTGTGCGCGAAGATACGGATGGCATTTCAACATCGGGAACCGTCAGGCTGAACCGGACACCATTTCCTGTTTGGGGAGGTATTGACTCGAACTTCTCTTGTACACAACCGGTAAGCCATACCGGTGCCAATAAGGCTGCTAAGAGAAAGTTCTTTCTAAATATTGAAGTCTTATATTGCATATTTTTATTTCCTTTCTTATAGATATCATATACTCGGTACAGTCAATTCTACCGGTATATCTGGATTGTCTCCGTTTGTATTGCTCAGTGTAAGCGTGGCCTTCTTACCGGGCACAGCGTTCGCTTTGAAGTAGAAATAAACCGCACCGCCACTCTTACCTATTGACTCTAATATAGTTTCAGTATTGAGCAGAATATTGTCAGTATCATCCACTTGGGTTATTTTCCACTCCCACCAACCCGGATTGCCCGAGGTAAAAACAATCTTGCGACGTTGCATAATCCCGGTTCCTCCATCATTATCATCCAGTTGTACATCATAGTTCATCCACTCTCCGTCTTCTTTCCATTGCTGTAAAGCCACCAGGTGATGCAGATTGCCTGCATTAATATAAAATCCCGTCCACCGTTCTTCTTCTTCTCCTTCTTCGGGATTGGAAATAAATTTGAGCATCGAGACGTGGACATTATAAGTGTACACACCTTCCGAAAAGGATGTCTGCGTCATATTGACCGTTGCCCACGTTTTCATGCCATCTGTGTCTAATTGCGCACCCGGCAGATAACCTGTATTCGGAATCGCGTCGTAGTTTGTTTTCACTTCTATATCGACTGTGGCCGGCTTGTCGGCTGTCTGCACCTTAGTCTGCGACAATTTAAGATAATACTGCTTGTCGAAAATCACATTCACCGGACTCTCACCCCACTCAAGTGGAGTAGCTGACAGTTGATAGGTCTCATTCGATATCGTAAAGTTATAGTTGATGTATTCTCCCGACTCCCAAGAGTGTGGATTCTTAGTGACAATCTCGCTGAGCAGGAATTCATAATCGCCATAGTTAGTGGTGACAACGATCTTGGCTGTTGCAGAGAAGTTGTCGGTCGGTAACATGAGGAACGTATCACCAATCAAGGTGGCATCCTCGGTCACCGTCTTATTTCCGGTGGGGGTAGAAGCGATACTTCCGGTGGTCACATCGCTCCAGACAAACTTCGGTTTGCCATTTTTCGTAGTGGTGGTTGGTATTTCAGCCACAGTGAGCTTGCCGCTTTGCCCCACATTCTGAAACTCTATTTTCTCAATGGTTACTTCATCAGGTACCGGGGCTACCTTTTTGAATGTAAAGGTAACCTTAGTCAGTGTATGGTAGAAGTGTATATTCACACCTTCCACCCATGCAGGTCCCGATACAGCCGCCAGTACATCCACATGATTAGAGGTTGCCGCATTCGCTGTATAGTTCAGTACCATTTCGCCGGGGTTGGTGAAATCCGTAGTGGGTGCATTCGCACCGCTGAACGGATACCAGGAAAAGAACCTCATGCTCGCATTTTGCAAGCCGGGCCAATATTGCAGCGGCGAGATCGTAGCTGTCAGGTCGGTATTTACTCTGGCACTTGCATTGAAATATTGTTGAGGAACAGAAGAATTGGGTGTCAGAGAACCGAAAAGACCAAATGTTTCTCCTTTCAGGTCGGTATTCGAAGAGATAACCGTACCACGAGTGTCGACATTGCCGCCTTCTCCGATACGTTGCACAACAATCAATTCCTTATCGCACGTCATCTCTTCGCCGATACACGAAAAGAGCACAGCCGAAAGGATAGCCGCTGTTATAATCATCCTGATATTATTTATAGTCTTTATCATCTTACTTCTTTTCCGAAATTAAAAAAACACAAGCAGTGAAAGGTATTACAAATCCATATCCAAATCTATGTCTTGCCTTTCACCCCAATCTTCTACGGTTATCGTCAGTATCTGAATACCGATCTTTCCTACACGTGCCGTTATCTGGTACACGTTGTTACGTCGGATCTCCGTAAAAGGCTGCGCTGTCGGGCTACCTTTATCATCAACCTTCGTTATGGTTTCAATCACCTTTTCAGTGATCCCGGTGACGCCCGAAGGCCCTTTCGGGACATTAGCCATACTGACAGCCAGCCGGTCGGAATAATCCGACTTGAATATGCGCTCGGCAGTATAGAACGAGCAAAGCAATTTCCGGTTTTTAGCTCCGGCAGCCGATGAATACGCCCACGTTTCTGATGCCGTTGCCGTCCAGGTACCCGGTAACAAATCGCTTTCCGGCACGTCTTCCTTCACTTTACCGTAGTTCTTCGAAGGATTGGCATTATCTCGTGTGCCATTGTCCACGTTTCCCATCACGAAATAACTATCGTTGGAGAGATTGTGCAAAGTGACACTGGTGCTTCCGGCTGTATATCCGGTCACCGCCCCGCCGTCTATAGCTTCGAGAAAGACATCTACCCGGGCTACGGCACGTTCGATTACCATTTCTACAGATTTGGTTTCATCGGAAGCCACTGATATATCCCGGATTACTCCCACCATAGGCATCCCGGTCGTAGAATTGATCTGCCCACCGTCCAATATGGTAGCGATATCATAATCCAAATCCCGCAGTGTCCATGAACTGGTAACATCATTAAGCTTACTCGTAAGACTCTGTGGTTCATTGACAACGACTACTATCATAATATCATTGTTAGGTGTCACTTCCAGATACTGTGCAGCTATATCTGTAGCTGTTCCCGGAGTATCCAATATGACACGCTTATTCACATTCAGTTTCACGTCACCGGACGCGTTACTGAACACGATAAAGCGAATGGATTTTATCTCCTCCTGCTGTTCCTCATCCCCGCTGTCTATCAATCCGATATCAAGCTGTGTCCGGGTAATGGGAAGCATCTCATCGAGTACATCTGCATCTCTGTTACATGAGAACAAAAGGACTGTAAATGCCAAACACATAATATGTAATAGTCTAATCTTCATTTTTTACACTTCGATATCATGAAACCAGTATATCCAAGGTCCCACTACAAGACCAATCTGGAGGAATCCTCCTCCTGGTTTTTCGATAACAGAAAATATCAGATTCCACTCGCTCTGACGGTCGAGATATTCCTGAAAAGGAAGTTCAGTTCCATCATAACGGTATTCCGGTCGGGCAATGTTCAGCAACTTCATCAAGCTGTAACTCCAGATTCCGGCTCCGGTAGCCGCATCCTTTATAATGAACTTATAATCCAATTCATTCCTATTAAGCAGACGCATGGTGTTCAGACGTGCAGTCATTATCACATCCGAAGTTTCGCTCAAACTAATATAGTAAGGCGCATATATGACCGGTCCTTGTCCTGTGGGTTCATTTTCCCAAGAATAAGCCGCATTTTCCGATGCCTGAATTTCAAAAGTATATTGAGTTCCGCTTACTTCGCTTTCTTCATACCCCATCAATGCGATATTAAACCGATTGGTGTCACGTATCAGATCTACCTGATAAACCTTGTGACTGGTATTGGATGGCAAGTGATCTACTTCTACAACTTCTCCAAAATAGAGATGCGAAAACTCGAAATCAACTATATCCGACTCACGCTTCAAGGCTACAACTAATTGCTGAAGGGTGGTTGTTCCCGGAACCAGGTCATGACCAACATTGTTCAGAACATGAAAACTATCAGACAAACCACCAACGGTCAATACTTTGTAGTTACCGAACTCAAGTTCATCAGTAAGTGACATCCGGTTACCACCAACCAGCGCTGTAGCCTCAGCGCTCTTGGAAAAGAGCAGTTTGTCATCGCTGCCGAACACAAATACATTAACCGATTTAACCTGCGGGTTGAATGCATCCGCATATTCCATATTGTAATCGAATACAAATTCCAGCCAAAGTTCACACCGGGGCAAGTCTTCACGTATACTATCACACGAGGTGATGTACAGCACCGAGATCATGACAAGGAATAGCGATTTGATTTTTCCGAACATATCTTTTTACTTCTATGGACAGCGTTTTTAAGGCTGCCGATTATATTGTCAGAGACCGTGTTTAGTGACCTCCGGTTATTTCCACTTTTAGGGCGCTTTCCGTATTTTATATATTCCGGATGCGCAGAGGGGGTTACGTGCTGTTTTTGGAAAGCCTGTCACCGGCTCGTTCTAATTTTCCGGCAGTAAGTTCCGCACGGAATGTTTTTTAAAGAAAATACAGGGCAGGCTGTTCGCACCGCCCCGTATATTCATAAAAAGTATATTAAATTTCAAAATCAGTTTGCCAGTATACCCATGGGGCGACTTTAATATCAAAAGCAAGGAATCCCGGCTTTTCATCGATAGGAGTTTCAGGATCGGGATCTTCGGGACCGCCACCAGGATACCATGGTGTACCGGCACCGTTAACCTTACCCAAAGAAAGGCTATACCAGTTATTACGCACCACACCGTATTTACCGAAATACATGTATTCGTCGTTAGTATTGTCATGGCGGATTTCGTAATAATAATAATTTATGCTTTTTGGATACCATTTAATACAATCAGCGATTTTAACAATTTCACCACCATTAGCAATAGCGTCAAGATGAGTATCTTGCTTAATATCTGCAAAAGTAGCAATCGCAGTTGGAGCAAGAGCAGCGTTTACTGCACCAAGGAAATTGTCACAGACTTCCACGAACTTGGCCTCTACAGGAAATTCAAGTTTCGCCTGATCCATTGCATCAGTCGGATCTCCCCCAATTTCAGTCGCTCTATCATCAAGTACTTTTTTAGCATCACTATAGGCTGTCTGAATCTCGTCAAGATCTTTATAGGTTATGCCGGCATAAGAGAACCAATCCTCTCCAAGTGTATAGTCTTTAGGAGCATATTTTCCTTTAATTACTATGCGTGTAGCTGCACCAAACTTTTGGTCGCCATCAGCCATTGTATTCTCGATACAATATTCAACAACCGGAGTTGCAGGTCTTACACTCTTATTTTTCCAAGTTACATTAGGCGCACGATCAACAACCTTATTTAGGGTAATTCCATTTCTATGATCAGGATCTGCAAAGTTCGGATCCGTAGTATAGAAATTATTTTTATAGAAAGCAGAGGTATGAGTCGCCTTAGTTGTAGATTTCTCAGCAAACGGGAAGAAAAGACTGTTGTAATAATCAAGTGTCCAATTCAGAAATTCGAATGTTGCACCTTCAGGCAGTACCGTCAACTCAGAAGGATCTTTTACAGATACCTCCACCTTTGCAGAAAGACGTTCAATATCCAAGGTCGCCCTCTTACCTGAAGCTTCTGCCGCAGCTTTAGCCGCATCTTCATCCGCATAATTGGTGCCATCGTAAACAACCACATTACCCGATACATCAAGCAAGCAGCCTTGCTCCCATACATCACTAACGTCATTATAAAAACCTGCATTAATCATGGTAAAACCTTTCGTATTATCCACAATTTCTCCTACAAGTGTCTCGGGCTTGTCATTGGGATCTGCAAGTGCTGTTTGAACCATATTATTGAACTCATCGTACGAGGAACCAGAAGTCATGCTTCCCAATCTGGCTGCCAGCTTCGTACCCGGATTGGCAACTACAAGCAGAAACTTGGTGTCAGCACTCACCATAATGGCATTTGTACCTCTACTATTACCCGAACCTGTCAAACTAGTGCCCTGCAAAACTATAACCGGACTCTGTTTGGAATGATGCACCAATTTTTTACTATCATTGAATGTAATAACATGAAGAGTCTTGATATCACCCTCCGCTCCTTCAGGATCTAATTCTCCTGACGCACGAGTATTCGCCTTTTGACTAGGCAAACTAATCCGCAGCGACATATAAGCCACATCCATATTGGAGCCCTGTGTCGTTGAATCATTTTCGTCATTCTCTTTTGAACAACTCGCCAATGCCGCAACAGCCAGCAATGACACTAAAATAGATTTAATCTTTAGCATAAAACAAACATTTATTAGAATTAATACATATATAATTTACTCACTTTTATTCCTTCTCTTTATCTCGGCCGCATTAGCCTTTTTCTTTGCTAATTCTTCCAGATTTCCCTTTGCCGCATCCAGTCCCGACTGTTCGGCAGCCTTCAAATACTTTTCCGATGATTCATACTCTCCTTTCATTAATAGTAAAACTCCCATTGCATTGTTATATTCGGGCAGACAAGCGTCCGACTTCACTCTTTCCAGATAGCGTTCCGCAGAAACCAGGTCATTGCGCGAAAGGGCTGCGGCAGCCGCATTCATATTGGCAATCTCACTTTCCGGATAGATGCGGACGGCAGACTCAAAAATATCGATAAACTCCTGCGAACCCTTCGGATAGGTATTGGCCACCATGAACATCTCATTCAAGCTCAGATTCTGCGGACGTTTCTTTATCACCTCCTTCGCCTCCTCCAGATTGAAATTCCTCACATCGTAACTCACCTTACAGATAGCTACACGCAGACTTGGAAATATATGTTTCAGCATAAACCGGTAAGGCACTCCCGCACGAAGCTGCATCAACTTCGTTTCCCTACCCTTTTCAATAGGAATATTCGTAATGATGTCCAGCACTTCGTCCTTGTAATCCATCTCAAACGTATCGAGCGCCTTTATCAGCCCGTCCCAGTTTTCACCGCCGAAGATGATGTAATACTGGTCGCGCGGGAAGTCGTAGCGGGCAGCCAGATAATTACGCAATGCAATGGCACGACCTTCGGACAAACGTTTGTTCGCTTCCAGTGTTCCTTCGGGAGAAGCATAACCGATGATATCCAGACGCTTCACCTTCACGTTGGCATCTGACTTCAGATCGTCAATCATCGCACGTATCTTAGCCAGTTCCTGAGGATTGTTCATATATTCGGGACGGATATTCACCTTATTCACCTCGAAATCCAGAAAACATTCCGCCTGCACATCACGGTTCTTTATCTCCTCCACCGTAGGCTCTACGTACGAGAAATAGGGAGTCACCACATACGGCACCAGCATACGTTCGAGCGTAACCTTATCAAAAGTGTACTCCACATTCATCAGCGTACTTTCGCCACAACCGCACTCATCACGCTGCACGTTCAGACGGGCATTCGCCATCCAAGCCTCGTAAGGCAACGTATATCGGTAGCGGATAACACCACTCTTCTTCTTCTGATTTTTCTCTATCAGATAAGGTGCCTTGTAACTCTTCTTCGCCTTAGCGCTCATCACCGCCAGCCTGCGTTCATAAACCAGATATTCGTTTTTCCCCTTGATGGAAACCCGCGGAAGATCGTAGGTAACGGTGGGAGAAACCAATTGCGGGATAAAGTCCACCCCATGAGATGATTTCACCTTCACATTATCCATCACTATGTCAAAATCTATATGGATAGTTTCCCCCAGTTGCTCCAGTCGCACAGGCTCTATAGTGATAGTTCCTTCATAAGAGCGTTCCTGAGCCATGACTCCATCGAGATTCAGGCATAAGGCAGTCAGCACCAATATGATGAATTGCATATTTCTTTTCATCCTTCTCATTCTATTTAATTACGTAAATAAGTGACACACTCGCTTTAGTAGGGCCCAGGTAGTTCTTGCCGGTATCTTTCAGTTTAGTGCCACACGTTGCACAGGGATACTTTTCATACACAATGCGTGCATATCCCAAACCGAGGGAAGCCTCTATACTCCAGCGTTTCCTCAATATCCATGAGTGGCCTATCGAAATACCACCGCCATACAAGCGCCCCTGATAGCGCATATTCTGCATATTCTCACTGACGAACGGCCAGTCGGGCCATCCGCCCACATTGAAGTCTGCGTAATGGGCGTGCAGCCCGATGAATGTACGGTTGAAGCTTTCGCAGAACCAGTACCGAAGTTCCGGCTGTATGCCCCAGTGCTTCAAACGGGTATCATCAAATTTCCAAGGGTTATAATTGACCGGAATATCCAATGTCCACTTGCGTGCCAATGCTACTTCCAGACCGAGATTCATAGTTGTGGTAGCATCATAAAGAAGGTTGCTTTTTACGGCAATCTTCTGAGCTTTACTTTCAGTCGGCAACAAACCCAATATGAATAGTATGCATACTAATATCTTCTTCATTCAATTCTCGTTTTTATTATAAAATCATTTTATAAACCGGATTCGCATTCTCGCCTCTGAAACGTACCGAAAACAGCCTAAAATCTCAGTATGCAAATATCGGAGTAATAAGGGAGACGATAAATTGTATCTATTTCTGTTATAGGCACTAAAAAAGTAAAGAGACAACTAATTAAGCGATTGCCCGGTAGGGAAGTTGCTGAAATAAAAAAAAGAAGACGATGGAGGTATTTATTTGCACGATATGAATATTTAATATTCAATTGTTTCAATATCCGAAACTTACGAAAGAAATAAAATCAAATTATTTAATATATGAAAAGGGGAAAGATTATCAATATATACAAGTTGACAATATGCAAATATACAAGTTTACAACTAAGACATGCCCTACAAGTATCTCTTGAGGCTTTCAGAAGGAATAGAGGCAAGATTTTAAATGAAACAATTTTGTAATAATTACTACATTAAAGGCTTTTTATTCTTACTTTAATTATAAGAGATGAGGGTATCGTTCAATAATCTGAACATATGGCTTTTGATTCAAACTTGATAAGGAATGAAGCAAATAAGGAATGAGGTAGGTTCTGATTTTGCGCAACCTAAGGCTGAAAGCCTTTCATCTTATAGCCCAGGGCAACGCCCTGGGGATTGGTATGTATGTATCTTTGCCCTGTAAGGGCAAAAGCCCGTATGTGGTGTTATGCCCTTACAGGGCGTAAGATTGTGTGGTACGGTTCATTCCCAGGGCGTTGCCCTGGGCTATAAGATGAAAGCCTTTCAGGCTTAAGCTGCGCAATGCTATTAATAAATTAAAGTCCGTGTTCATCCGCCTTATCCGCGTCGTCCGCATACCCATTCGATTCATAACCGTGCAAGAAGGAAACCTGTTCAGATTATTGAGCGGATGCCCTGATAAGAAATGGCGATCAGAAATTAAAACTATTATTTCTCCGATATTGAATGATTATTACCCCAACAAATAGTACCTTTACCGTTATTTTATAAACTTACAAAATGCAATCATGAGTCCCGACTTCAACTACAACGAGGTGCCGCTTACTTTCCTCCATTGCCTCAACAAGCAATGCAAAAAAGCTTCCAAATGCCTGAGATATATGGTAACAGCCTATGTTCCGGCCAGATATCCCGCCATCAGTACCGTAAATCCGAACTTTATAGCCTCTTGCAAAGACGCCTGCCCGTACTTCATGCCGGACGAAAAGAAACGGTTCGCACTCGGCATCACTTATCTGTTGGACAAGATACCACACAGCCAAGCTGTCAGCATCAAACGCGAAATGATAGCAGAACTGCAACGTGCCACCTATTATCGCTGCTGGCGCAAGGAACGGCTCATCAAACCCGGAGAACAAGAACGTATCCGCCAGATATTCCTCAAATGGGGAATAAACGAAGAGCCTGTATATGACGAATACGTAGAACAATACGAGTGGTAAAAGGGCGTATATTGTTCCATCGAATAGAAACGACCGTTCCACTCCTATGGAACGGTCGTTTCTATTCGATGGAAATCTTGTTTCTTAGGCAAGAAAATCTTGTTCCAATTGAGTGAAACAAAATGGAACAAATAAGGGGTGCTTTTCCTACTTTAATTCAAAAGGAACAATGCCCTTTATGTCCGCTGCCGAAGCTGCTATGACGGCTTCAAACTTACCCGGTTCGGCTACCCAGGCATGTTGGGCGTCGTCGAAGAAACTCAAGGCTTCTTTGTCGATGGTGAAGGTAACTTCTTTCTCTTCGCCCGGAGCCAGTTTCACTTTCTTGAAGCCTTTCAGCTCCTTAACGGGACGGGGCAGACTGGACTTCTTATCGCTGATATACAACTGTACGACTTCCTGACCCTCGCGGTCACCCGTATTCTTTACGGTTACGGTAAAGGAAATCTGATCAGCAGCAGACATCACTTTCTTGTCAGCGACAGGTTTACCATAAGCAAATGTCGTATAAGAAAGTCCGTGTCCGAAGGGGAATAAGGGCTTCACCTTCTTTTGTTTATCGGCCCAACGATAACCTACGAAGATACCTTCGTTATATTTCATATCCACCACTTCCTTGCTACGGTCGCCAAAGTACTCGCCAAGGCTGTGGGCCGGTACATCTTCCAGACGGGCGGGGAAAGTGAAAGGCAACTTACCGGAAGGATTGGCATCCCCCATCAATACGGCGGCAATCGAATTTCCGGCTTCAGAGCCCAGGAACCAGGCTTGCAATACCGAAGGAACTTCCGCAATCCAGGGCATCGCCACGGCATTGCCGGAAACATTCACAACAATCAGATTCTTATTGGCTTTTGCCAAAGCGGAGATGACATCATCCTGTGCATAAGGCAGACCAAGACTTTCGCGGTCGGAATCTTCGCAATCCTGATTGTTACTCTTATTCAGTCCGCCAATAAAGATGACATAATCAGCATCCGCTGCAACTTTCACGGCTTCGGCTATCAATTCTGCAGGCGTACGGTCGTCTTTCAGGTTCTGCCCCGTTACCACACCATTATACTCACCTGTCGCATCACCCACGTAACCACGGGCGTAAACCACTTCCGCCTTATCGCCCACACGCTTCCGGATGCCATCCAACGGTGAAAGTTCACGTTGCACTTTCAAAGAGGAACTGCCACCGCCTACGGTCATCATCTTCACGGCATTCTCACCGATAACGGCAATCTTTTTCGCTTTATTCAGGTCGATGGGCAATACGCCACCGTTGTTTTGCAACAGCACAATGCCCTCTTCACCAATGCGGCGCGCCGCCTCATAATGTTCGGGAGAAAGTATGGAACCTAAAGGACGGTTCGCATCCATCGTGGTGCGGAATGCCAGACGCAGGATGCGGCGCACCTTGTCGTCCAGTTCTTTCGTACCTACCTTGCCGGACTTAATACGTTCGAGATAAGGCATGGCCAGATAATAATTATCGTAAGCATTGCTATGCCCGTTGGAAAGGCCATCCGTCCAGCTGCCGAACTCCATATCGAGGCCGTTCGTAATAGCCTGGTCGGTATCGTGCGTACCGCCCCAGTCGGAAACGACTACGCCGTCGAAGCCCCATTCGCCTTTCAGAATATCGTTCAGCAGATATTGGTTGTGGCAGGCATGCTGGCCTTTATACAGATTGTAAGCACCCATAATAGACCACGTCTTGCCTTCCTGAACGGCTGCCTTGAAAGCAGGCAGATAGATTTCATAAAGGGCACGGTCGTCTACGATGACGTTGGTGGTGTGACGGTTGATTTCCTGATTGTTCAGCGCATAGTGTTTCACACAGGCAGCTACGCCATTCTGCTGCACGCCTTGCACGTAGGGAACCACCATACGGGAAGCCAGATAAGGGTCTTCGCCCATGTACTCAAAGTTACGTCCATTCAGCGGTGTACGGTAGATGTTGACTCCGGGGCCTAAAAGGACGGTCTTGTTGCGATAACGCGCTTCCTCACCGATGCTTTTTCCATAAAGCATGGACATATCGGGGTTCCAGGTAGCGGCCAAACAGGTCAAAGCCGGAAAAGCCACACAGGAGTCGTTGGTCCATCCTGCCTGATCCCATTCATCCCAAAGAACTTCGGGGCGGATGCCGTGGGGACCGTCTGTCATCCAGAATTCCGGAATGCCCAAGCGGGGCACGCCCGGACTGCTGAATTTACTTTGCGCATGCAGCATGGCCACCTTTTCTTCGATAGTCAGCCTTTTCAACGCATCTTCTACCCTTTCTTCAATAGGTTTGGCCGCATCCAGATAAGCTGGTTTCTGTTGCGCAAAAAGCGGGAGGGCAACAGCGAATGCCAAACCGAATAATACTTTCTTCATATTGATGTTTATTAATAAGTACTCAATCAAAATTAATTCGTAATATAAATGATAATTTAGCGGTGTAATTTACGGGGGTATCTCCATTATTTCATACCTAACGATTGTATATATCCTTCCTGCACCACGCAGTTCTTCAGTTTACATGCCTCGATAAAGTCCATCATTGCCTTGCGTGCCATCACCTGGTCGGGACGTGCATCGCGGATTTCCTTGTAGGAAGTACGGGGAGCCTCGGAGAAATAAACGATATTCGCCCAATTCTCCGGAGGAGTGATACCTACGAAACTGGAGCCATCCATCTTCTTATACGGCCAGAAAGTATAGCCGATATTATTTTCACGCATCGTCTGGCAGAAAGCGGCCTGCCATTCATCCGTGTTATGGCCTATTTCGCCCATATACATCGGCAGATTCACTTTGTCACGGAAATCAATAATACTCTGGATAGCTTCTTTTGTAGGCTCGCCCCCATAACGGTGACAGGTATACATGATCTTATCGTCAAACTTGGAGTCCTTGAACGGCTTGAAGTTACCGTTCCACTGCGAACCACCCAACAGGATAATATGGTTATTATCCACCTCACGGATAGCAGCAACACCCTTCTTATAGACATCCTCCAGCTTACCGTTCAGTTCTTCCATATTGGGGAAGTACGGGGCAATGGGCTCATTGAAAAGCTCATAACCGAGGATGACCGGCTCATTCTTATACCGGTCTGCAATCTTGCGCCAGATGTCGCAATACAATTGCTGACTCGTTTCGCTTTCAAACAGCCAGGGATATCCGTAACTATCGTCGATATTATCGCCAGTCTGTCCGCCTGGAGCATCGTGCATATCGAGAATCAGATAAAGGTCAGCTTCACGGCACCATTCCACCACACTGTCCACACGGGCAAAGCCATCCTGAGCCGTGGTCAGTCCCATAAAGTCCTCATCGGTGAAGAGTTTATAATGGAACGGGAGGCGGATAGTGTTCGCACCTGTGTTCTTGATGAACTGCACATCTTCACGGGTGATGTAATTGTCCTTAAACGCTTTCCAGAACTCAGCGGTAAAGTCAGGCCCCACCAGCTGGCTGAACATCTCGTTGATGAAACGGGGCGAGTTGGTCTTGCTGAACTTAAACATATACCCTTCCGGGTTCAGCCAGTTGCCCAGGTTAGTACCCATTATAAAGAGTTTTGTACCGTCGGGCTTAATCAGGTCTTGCCCTTGAATAGTTATAAACGCGGCAGGCTTCTCTGCCTTTTCTGCCTTTTCACCGCAACTGCCTAACATCAGGGAGGCGGCAAGGAGGGATGTACCCACTAAAATTGATTTGAACATGGTATTATAAATATAAGATTATTTCTTCCAGCGATAAGATGCCACAGCCTTGGCAGGCACTACACAATCCACACAGTTCTTTCCGTCCGTTACCGTCAGCCTGGCTTCAGAGGTTCCTTCATTCAACAGCACAAAAGCCACGGTTCCATCGGGATTTTCGAACGCAGAGTACATCAAGCCTTTCTCTGCCACGCCTTTACTTTCGATACGGACTGCACCCGGTTTCACCACAGACGACAGGTGGCCGATGATATAATAATGGGAATTATAAGTCATCGTCCTGTAGTCTTCACGACTGATATCGACCGCACCGTAGCAGGTCTTACATCCTCCTTCACGCCAGGGACCACGCTCATTATCCAGCATCAGATTCCAGACAATAACGCCTTTACACCAGTTGTTTACCGTTCCGAGGGCTACTTCACGCATATCTTCCATCAGTCGTTTTTCAAGATTGCGCCCGTCATTCCACATACCGATAGAAGTTTCGGTGAAGATCAATTCCTTGTCCGGACGTTTCTGTCGGATATTGTTCAGTTCTTCGCGCCTGCCGCCATAATTGTGGTAAGCGGCTCCGGTGAGGAAGGCGGCGGCAACCTCATCATCGTAGATTTTGGCAGGGTATCCCTGCTGGTCGGGCATATTATCGTAGTTATAGTTATGGTCGAAAGCATAAATCTTCGTGTCCAGTCCGGCAGCTTTGAAGGCAGGGCCAAGGGCATCGCGCACAAAGGCGAGCTCTTCTTTCCAGCCCATGAATAAAGAAGCGGAATTGCCCCTGTTCAACGGCTCATTCTGCGGAGTGACGGAATAAATTTCAATCCCTTCTTCGCGGAATGCCTGTATCCATTTCACGAAATAAGCGGCATAATCCTGATAGTAATCCGGATTCAGTTGCCCGCTCGTCCAGGAGTCGAAAGGTTGTTTTTCCTTCAGATTGTTCACCTTCATCCATTTGGGACAAGTCCACGGAGAGCCCAGTATCTTTATGGCAGGATTAATGGCGAGAATATCTTTTAAGATAGGTATCACGTATTCTTTTTCTTCGGTCTGCAAGGCAAAGTTTTCGATACCTTTCGTATCGCAGCAGGTATATTCGCTCAGTGAGAAGTCGGAACAACCAATGGAGATACGGATATAGCTGAAGCCCAGCCCGTCTTTCTCGGAGAAAGTCTCGGTCAGGAACTTTGCCCGGTCGGCAGGAGCCATCTGCATCAGGTTGTAGCAGGTAGAGCCGGTGACAGCAGCACCGAAACCATCCATTTCCTGGTATTTTACAGCAGGGTTCAGAGTGACGACAGAAGCGAATGCAGGAGATTTGGAGAGCTTCTGAGTAGTGTGGTCAAAGCTCAGCCGACGGTCGGCAGTCGTAACGTACACGTCTGCTTTTTTCTTACCGGCCGCATCTTCGCCCAATGAAGCGGAATTCCCGGCAAAAGCCGTCATGGCGATGGATAAGCAGCATCCTAATAAAAGAGGTAGTTTCAAGTTCATGGTATGTTTTTCAGGGGTTAATTAATCGTCTCCAAAGGTAGACAAGATAAAGGCACCACGTAACCCCGTCTTGCTAATATGTGGATAAGATGAACCGACTCGTCCAGATAACACACTATAAAACAACATATTATATTTTAGCTGAGAAAGTAAAAAAGTGGATAGGCAGGAAGGGAATGACGTATGATTAGCGTATCTTCATCACATACATTTCAAAGTCATCGCGCGAAATACACGCCTTGTTCTTCACTTTAGCACGGTAATTATAAATGGTATTGACGGAATAGCGAAGAAACTCGGCTATCTGCGAACTATCATCAATGCCCAGGCGGATTAAGGCAAAGATACGCAACTCCGTGTTCAGCAGTTCGCCTTTGCGGAGCAGGATGCGCTCTTCCGGCTGCAACAGCCCGTTAAACTTTTCTACGAAATCGGGGAAAAGATGAAGGAAAGCCGTATCAAAGTTCGTGTACAGTTCTTTCAGGTCAGTATCGAGCACATCTCTTGAACGCACCATCTTCAACAGTTCCTCCGTCTGTCCGCCGGAAAGCTTCTTGTTGACCATGCGGCGGTAAGCATCCAGGCGGTCGATGTAAGCGGAACAGAGTTTCAGGAAACGGCCGATATATTCTTCCTTGATGTGATTGGACATTTGCAACTGCTCATTAGCTTGTTCCAGATGGCTGCGGGCAATGGAAAGATGTTTCATCTGCCGGTAAATCCAGATGACGGCCATAATAAGCAACAGGAACAGGATGCTAATCAACCAGAGGTAAAAGCGGAGGCGGTCATTCTGCCTCTCCTGCATGGCCTGATAGGTGAGGTCTATCAGAGACAGGATGCCTGCCGTCTGCAAACTGCGGCTACGGGCATTGTAATGGTTGGTTTCGCTCCACGAAAAACGAATATAACGGTAAGCCCGCTCAATATCTCCTTCTTCATAAAGCAATTGCGCCAGTGTCCACAGGGAAGCATGGTCGGTTATGGCGAGGCGGATATCCGTCAGCGCAGACAAGGCAAGATAATACTTCTCTTGTTCCCTGTCTCCCAAAAGACGATAGAGCAAGGAACGGTGATACGTTGCCAAAGCATATTCAGGAGTGTCGGAACGCACATTCGCCAGACGGGTATCATTAATCTTCAAGGCTTCTTCCAATTGTTTGGAAGCAGCGGCCTTCATCTCCAGCCGTTCCAGATAAAAGGCGGAAGCGGGAGAAAGAGCCTGTATCAACGAATCATTATAGCGTGCAGACAAGTCGTAATAACGTCTCCGCCGGAAAGTGTCCTGCGTATACATTCCCAATTCGTTGTACAAATGGCGGAAACATTCGTAATAATCGGGCAATAACCGGGCGGGGAGTTCAGAAGGGATTACTTTCTCCAAATCCTCGGAAGCCTCCTTATACATACCCGCCGCAGACATCAGGTGCGCACGCCGGATAAGGGTTTCATCCGCGGCCTCCCGGTCTTCGTGCCGCTGCGCCCAACACAGATTGCGGCTGAGATAATAGAGGGCGGAATCGCATATGTACGCTTTATATTCCTGATACATTTCCGCATTCAACCGAAAATAATCCGTTGCTTCCGCATCCGTCCGTGCCAACTGCTGCCTCAACGCCTCAATACGGGCTTCCCGCACCGCCACATAGTCTTTATGGTCAGCGATAGCCTCATCAAGGACCGCGGTCCATCCGTCCAAAGGAGGTATATCAGCCGGAGCCGACATTCCGCGAATGCCTGCCAAAGCCAGCCCTAAAAATATCAGCAGTTTTATCTTCATGGGGACAAATATAAAAAATTTGTTTCCTATATTTGCAGCATTAACCCCCAAATGTATCCAATAATGAAAAACTTAGCACCCCAACGAGTGGCAGCGGTCGATGTATTCCGCGCACTCACCATGTTCCTCATGCTCTTTGTGAACGACATCCCCGGTCTGAAAAACATCCCCCACTGGCTTAAACATGCCGAAATGAACGAAGATATGATGGGATTTTCCGACACTATTTTCCCCGCATTCTTGTTCTGCATGGGTATGTCCGTTTCTTTTGCCATACAGAACCGTTACCGGAAAGGTGACACTACTTTGCAGGTCATTGCGCACGTCTTCTGGCGCACAGTGGCACTGATTGCGATGGGACTGTTTTCGCTCAATTCGGGCGGCATCGAAGGAGGCCTCTCCCATCAATGGTTCACGATACTGATGGTTATCGGTTTCTTCCTGGTATGGGCGGTTTATCCGAAGGCCGAAGGTTCCAAAAAGCACCTTTTCACCGCGATGAAAGTCGTAGGAGTCGCACTGCTGGCATTCCTTGTACTGTATAAAGATTTAAACGGGAAACCTTTCCATCAAGGTTGGTGGGGCATACTGGGACTTATCGGTTGGACATACGTGGTTTGTGCCGGTATTTATCTGTTTACCCGCGAGAGTTTACGTAAGAATGTAATTGCGTGGCTGGTGGTTGTGTTGCTTGCCGTAATCAGCCATTCCAGCCTGATACCGCAGGAGTACGGATTGCGTGTCATCCTGCTGCCTTTCATCCCCAGCGATTGGACACTGCATGCATTCGGCATGTCGGGCGTGCTCACTTCGCTGTTGATGCAGAAATATGCCGACCGTGAACATCCGCGCAAGTTCATCACTATGCTTTGTGTGTTGGGTGTCGTCATGCTCATTGCCGCGCTTTGTTCGCATCCTTACTGGATTATCTCGAAGATACAGGCCACTCCGAGCTGGTTGTTCTATTGCCTTGCCGCATTCTTCCCGCTGTTCGGATTGTTCTATTGGCTGACGGATGTGAAAGGCAAAACGCCGTGGTTCGATATCATCAAACCCGCCGGAACTGCAACACTGACATGTTATATCATTCCTTATCTATGGTATTCCGTACAGCAGCTATTAGGTTTGTATTACCCCGAAGTGCTGAATGCCGGTACACCGGGTTTACTGCGTTCGCTCATATTCTCCCTCATCATCGTCCAACTGACCGGACTGCTGGTGAAGGCTAAAATAAAACTGAAAGTATAACTTTTAAGATTTATGTTAAAGTTACAAACTCCCAACAACGAAAACAAGGTGCTGCTCCATTCCTGTTGCGCACCTTGTTCTTCCGCCATTATCGAATGTCTACTTGCCAATGACATCCGACCTACCGTATTTTATTATAATCCCAATATCTATCCTCAGGAAGAGTACGGAATCCGGAAAGCCGAAGCCATCCGCTACGTCCAGGGTCTTGGACTCGACTTCATTGATGGTGACTATGATTATCAGTTGTGGCGTTTGTCCATGCAGGGTATGGAAAACGAACCCGAACGTGGCAGCCGTTGCCTGAAATGTTTCACCCACCGACTGACGGAGACTGCCCGGTATGCTTCAGAACACGGCTTCACCCTGTTCACCACTACCCTCGCCTCCTCCCGCTGGAAAAGCCTCGACCAGATAAATGAAGCGGGACGCCGTGCCTCCTCCCTCTATCCCGACACCACCTTCTGGGAACAGAACTGGCGAAAAGGAGGATTACAGGACCGGAGGAACCAGCTTCTCAAAGAACATGAATTTTATAACCAACAGTATTGCGGGTGCGAGTTCAGTATGCGCAGACTTTAATATGGAAAAACATGAAGAAATTTACTATCACACTGGCACTCTCTATCATCGCAGTGCTATTTGCCACCACTCCTTGCAACGCAAAAGGAAAAGCAAAACATGTCGTATTAATCGGTTTGGACGGATGGGGTGCTTACAGTGTACCTAAAGCCGACATGCCCAACGTCAAACAACTCATGGCCGACGGAGCCTATACGCTTGAGAAGCGTTCGGCCCTTCCCTCTTCCAGCGCCATCAACTGGGCTTCCATGTTCATGGGTGCCGGACCGGAGTTGCACGGGTATACACAATGGGGCTCCAAAACTCCCGAACTCCCTTCACGCGTACTCAATCAGCATGGCATATTCCCGACTGTCTTCCAACTATTGCGCGACGCACAGCCGGAAGCGGAAATCGGTTGCCTGTACGAATGGGACGGCATCAAATATCTTGTAGACACCCTTGCTTTAAGCCACTACGCCCAGGCTCCCGACTACAACAAGCATCCTGAAGCCCTGTGCACAATGGCGGAAACATATATCAAAGAGAAAAGACCCGCCTTACTCGCCGTATGTTTTGACAATCCCGACCACGTAGGCCACCAGGCTGGACACGATACTCCCGAATATTATGCCAAACTGAAAGAACTGGATACCTATGTAGCCCGCATTATCCAAGCCGTGAAAGACGCCGGTATGCTGAAAGAAACAATCTTCATCATCACAGCCGATCATGGCGGCATCGAAAAAGGTCATGGCGGCAAGACCATGAATGAGATGCAAACCCCTTTCATCATTTCCGGTAAAAACGTGAAGAAAAGCGGTGAATTCCACGAAAGCATGATGCAATATGACGTAGCCTCCACCATAGCTTATATCTTTGGATTAAAGCAACCGCAAGTCTGGATAGGGCGCCCGATGAAGCAAGTATTCAAGTAAGGGAATCAGCGGTAAATCAGCGTCGACAGATAATCTTCCGCAAACATCTCATTGGCCACTTCCAACAGAATCTCCGGAGTGAGTTTTTCAATACGTTGATAAACCGCTTCGGAGCTTTCGTATTTATTGTAGTGCAGGAAAGTCTTTGCCATACCGAGGGCATTGTTCTCATTATTATCCGAAGCCACCCCAATCTGGCCAATCAATTGCTTCTGTGCCGCAGAAAGCTGCTGGGAAGTCATCTTGACATCGCGCATCCGTTTCAACTCCTTCATCACCAGTCGCGTGCAGGTATCCACATCCTCTGGATCGCAACCAAAATAGGTGCAGAAAACACCGGTATCCGTATAGGAAGTCAGATTGGACTCTACATTATAGACAAGGCCACGGCGCTCGCGCAAAGCAACATTCAGACGGCTGTTCATTCCGGGACCGCCCAGAATATTATTCAGCAGATAAAGAGCCGTGCGCTTATCATCGTAAGCATTGTAACCGCGACTGCCTATCATGACGTGAGCCTGATGCGTATCTTTAGGCACAATAAGCCGTTCGGGGGTATAGAGGGGCGGTGGAGTGCGACGGTTATCCACCGTTACCGCCGGTACATCGGCAAGAAGTTTCTCAGCCCAACGGACGATTTGCCTGAAGTCCAGATTTCCCCAAACAAAGAAAACCATATTCCCGGGATGGTAAAAGCGGGAGGTAAAAGCCGCAGCATCTTCGCTGCGAAAGGTTTTCAGCAATTCGGGATTACCCAAAATATTGCGCCCCAACGGATGCCCGCGGAAAATCAAATCCTCGAAATCATCAAAAATAAGCTCGGAAGGAGTATCTTCGTAAGACTGAATTTCGTCAATAATCACTTCCGTTTCCTTTTCAATTTCACGCTGCGGGAAAGTGGAATGAAATACAATATCCGCCAGCAACTCGAACGCCCTTCCGAAATGTTCGGTCAGGAAAGCGGAATAAATCACAGTCTCCTCCTTATTGGTATAGGCATTCAGGTCGCCACCCACATTCTCCATGCGGTTGAGTATATGCCAGGCTTTCCGTTTCTGCGTGCCTTTAAAGATGAGATGTTCTACAAAATGCGCCATCCCCTGCTCATTCTCCAGCTCATCGCGCGTGCCTGCATCGACTGCAAAGCCACAATAAGCCACATTCGAGAGAGAAGGCTGGTGAATAATGCGCAAACCATTGGCAAGCGTATATTGATTATGCCCCGGCAAGGGGAAAGATACTAACTTCTTCATTCCGACGTTTAAAACTGATTGAGGGCGCAAAGATAGCGCAAACTGATGAACCCTGCCTATCTTCGCAAAGCAAAAATACAATAAAACTTATTGCCATTTATGGAAAATTGCAGATATTTGTAGGCTATAACCTAACTACTAACAAAAATAGTATAATGATTACATCCATTCAAGAGCTTTTGCAGAAAGAGGCACAAGCTGTGCTAAACATCCCCGTGACAGACGCTTACGAGCGTGCGGTAGAACTTATCGTAGAACAGATTCATCGGCGGAAAGGTAAACTGGTGACCTCAGGCATGGGAAAAGCAGGGCAAATTGCCATGAACATTGCTACAACGTTCTGTTCTACGGGCATCCCTTCCGTATTTCTGCATCCCAGCGAAGCACAACACGGCGATTTGGGTATCTTGCAGGAGAACGACTTACTACTGCTGATTTCCAACTCCGGGAAAACACGTGAAATCGTGGAACTCACACAATTGGCTCATAATTTGAACCCGGACCTCAAGTTTATTGTTATCACCGGAAACCCGGACAGCCCGTTGGCGCACGAATCCGATGTATGCCTCAGCACAGGAAAACCGAAGGAAGTTTGTGCACTGGGTATGACTCCCACCACTTCTACCACTGTAATGACGGTTATCGGTGATATTCTCGTGGTACAAGTAATGAAACAAACCGGATTTACCATCGGAGACTATTCTAAACGCCACCACGGTGGTTATCTGGGTGAAAAATCAAGAAAATTATGCGAAAAGTAATCGGTATAGGAGAAACCATCCTTGACATCATTTTCCGCGACGGGCAGCCGACCGCTGCCGTACCGGGCGGTTCAGTATTCAACGGCATCGTGTCATTGGCACGGGCAGGCGTTCCCGTCAGCTTCATCAGCGAGACGGGGAATGACCGGGTAGGCAATACCATCCTGCAATTCATGCGGGACAGCGGAATGTCCACCGACCATGTCAATGTGTTTCCCGACGGCAAATCTCCCGTATCACTGGCATACCTCAACGAACAGGGTGATGCGGAATACATCTTCTATAAAGACTACCCCAAACAACGCCTGGATGTGGTCTACCCTAAACTGGAAGAAGACGACATCGTTGTTTTCGGCTCATACTTCGCCCTGAATCCGGTGTTGCGCGAGAAGGTTCTGGATCTGCTGGAGCAGGCACGTGACAAGAAAGCGATTGTCTACTACGACCCCAACTTCCGCTCTTCGCACAAAGACGAGGCACTGAAACTGGCTCCGACTATCATCGAGAACCTGGAATATGCCGACATCGTGCGGGGGTCTGTCGAAGATTTCTTCTATATGTATAACCAGAGGGACGTAAACAAGCTGTATAAAGATAAAATCCACTTTTATTGCCCTAACTTCCTTTGCACCGCCGGAGCCAAAGAAATTTCGCTGCGTACGGACAACATCGTCAAGGACTACCCGATTTCTCCGCTGGAGGCAGTCAGCACCATCGGTGCAGGCGACAACTTCAATGCCGGCATCATCTACGGGTTGCTGAAGTACGATGTGCGGCATCGCGACCTGGGCAGAGTGAGCGAAGCTACATGGGATAAGATCATCCGGTGCGGAACTGAGTTTGCGGCAGACGTATGCCGGAGTTTCAACAATTCTATATCGACAGAATTTGCCCGGCAACTGCCTCCTGTTAACTAAATCCCCGTTAAAGGAGAAAAAACTCTGTGAAACTCTGCACCCGAGAGTAACAAAAGTCATCAGAATACATATCTTTGCACTATATGCCAGACAATCAAACTATGTATAGAAATCTGTTGAGTTTACTAACGTGTGTGTTGCTGCTACCGGCTTGTAGCGGCACAGCCCCTCATATTTCCGTTGTTTGCGAAGAAAATAATGTCGGAAACAGTATTGTAAAATGGGAGATAACTCCCCTTATCAAGGGGAATGTGAAAGTGTATGCTTCGACCGACCCGAACAACATCCCCGAAGATTCGCCTGTGGCTATGGCAAACATCGCCGACCAGCGCATGACGATTGTCACCACAGACCCTGCGCGGCGTTATTATTACACACTTGTATTCAACGATAAATACCGTGTGAAGATTGCCACCCGCAATGTCAACATCCCCGGTATACAGAACTTCCGCGATCTGGGTGGCTATCCGTCTTATCCCACAAAGAAACGGTTGCGTTGGGGCATGCTTTACCGCTCGGCACAGATAGACAGCCTGGAATGCTATTCGCGCAGGGAACTGAAGAATATAGGTATAAAGACAATCGTCGACCTCCGGTCAGAATCGGAGCTGAAAGGCCATACCACCCTGCAACCGGGATTCAACGTAGTACATATCCCCATAAAGACAGGAGATATGGAAGATATTCTGAAAGGTATTCAGGAACAGAAGATAAAGAGCGATACCGTCTACCGCATGGTAGAGCGGATGAACCGCGAATTAGTGATGAATTACCACAAGGAATACCGTCAGATATTTGATATCCTGCTGGACAGCACCAATTACCCCATCGTCATCCATTGTTCTTCCGGCAAGGGACGCACGGGCATCGCTTCGGCACTGATACTCGCCTCTCTCCGCGTGAACAGCGACATCATCATGGAAGATTATCGCCTCAGCAATGATTACTTCAACATTCCCAGCGCTTCCAGCTATGCCTACAATCTGCCTGCACGCTCGCAAGAGGCCATCACCACCATCTACTCGGCAAGGGAAGATTTCCTAAACGCCGCCAAAGAGGAAATAGAACGCAGATACGGTGATGTAGATACCTATCTGCAGAGAGCCATCGGACTCAGCAAAGAGGAAATCAAAAAGTTGCAGAAGATTCTGCTGGTGAAGGACGAGTAAGTAAAAAACGCTTTCCGAAAGGAAAACTATATCACGAAAACAATAATTTTGATGTAGTAACCTCCGAATAAACAATAAGTCTGATGTTTATCTCAGCTTTTATTTCTATCTTTGCGGCCGAAATATAAAGATATACAAAGATTTAATGAAGAATTTTGAAGAGCTCGGTCTGTCGCCGGAGATACGCCGCGCCATTGAAGAGATGGGATATGAGTGTCCCATGCCGGTACAAGAGGAAGTGATTCCTTACCTTTTAGGAGAAAATAACGATGTTGTAGCACTTGCACAGACAGGAACAGGAAAAACAGCCGCATTCGGCCTGCCACTTATCCAGAAAATTAATGTAAAGAACCGGATTCCACAATCCCTTATACTTTGCCCTACACGTGAACTTTGCTTGCAGATTGCAGGTGATCTGAATGACTATTCCAAATACATCACCGGACTGCGGGTGCTGCCCGTATACGGCGGCTCATCCATCGACAGCCAAATACGCGCACTGAAACAAGGTGTACATATCATTGTTGCTACCCCGGGACGATTGCTCGACCTGATGGAGCGCAAGACCGTGTCACTCACCACCATCCAGAACGTAGTGATGGACGAGGCCGACGAAATGCTGAACATGGGTTTCACCGACAGCATCAACGCCATCCTGGCCGACGTGCCGCAGGAGCGCAACACACTGTTGTTCTCCGCCACCATGAGCCCGGAGATAGCACGCATCTCCAAGAAGTACCTGCGTGATGCCAAAGAAATCACCATCGGACGGAAAAATGAAAGCACCAGCAACGTGAAGCATGTGGTCTTCACCGTTCATGCCAAAGATAAATACGCTGCGCTGAAACGCATCGTAGACTATTATCCCCAGATATATGGTATCATCTTCTGCCGCACCCGCAAAGAAACGCAGGAGATTGCCGACAAACTGATGCAGGAAGGCTACAACGCCGACGCACTGCATGGCGAACTGAGCCAGGCACAACGTGACACCGTGATGCAGAAATTCCGCATCCGCAACCTGCAAATCCTCGTTGCTACAGACGTTGCCGCCCGCGGACTGGACGTAGACGACCTGACCCACGTCATCAACTACGGCCTGCCCGATGATACAGAAAGCTACACCCACCGCAGCGGACGTACAGGACGTGCCGGAAAGACAGGTACTTCCATCGCCATCATCAACCTGCGCGAAAAAGGAAAGATGCGTGAGATTGAACGCATCATCAGCAAGAAATTCATCATCGGAGAAATGCCTACCGGCAAGCAGATTTGCGAGAAACAACTTCTGAAAGTTATCGACGATCTGGAAAAGGTGAAGGTGAACGAGGAAGACATGGCTGACTTCATGCCCGATATATACCGCAAACTGGACTGGCTGAGCAAAGAAGACCTTATCAAGCGTATGGTTTCTCACGAGTTCAACCGTTTTTCAGAGTATTATCGCAATCGTGGAGATATAGAAATACCTACCGACAGCCGTGGAGAACGCAGCAGCAAAGGCAACACTGACCGCAACGGTGACCGTGGCCGCAAAGCGGAACCGGGATACACCCGCCTCTTCATCAACCTGGGCAAGATGGACAACTTCTTCCCCAACGAACTGATAAGCCTGCTGAACAACAACACCCGCGGACGAGTAGAGCTGGGACGTATCGACCTGATGCCCAAATTCTCTTTCTTTGAGGTGGACGAGAAAGAAGCCGCCAATGTGGTGAAATCCCTGAACCGCGCCAATTGGAATGGCCGCAAAGTATCAGTGGAGATTGCCGGCGAAGAAGGCAAGGAAGCGCCCAAAGGCAAACGTAAAAGTGAAGGTGGCTACGCTAAAGAAGGCGGTTACGGCAAGAAGCGCAGTTTCAAGGACGAAAAGCGCAGCGATGCCCCCAGAAAGGGCAGAAGTAAATCCGAAAGCGCTCCGGCTGACAAAAAGGGCGCTCCCGCCGACAAGAAGAAGAGCAAGCCAAGCCGCGAAGAACGGGGCTACACCGGCGCCCGTGGAAAGAAAGATGATTGGAGACAATTTTTTCAGAACGACAACAAGGAGTTCCGCGATAAAGAGCCCGACTTCAGCGAAGAGGGCTGGGCAAGACGGACACCGAAGAAAAAATAACAGTATAGGATAGTAAAGCAATAGGGTGATAAAGTGACAGAGTGATAATATCACCCTATTACTTTATCACCCTATCACTTTATCATCTCCCCTCTGTGTTGGGAGCCATGAGACCTGTTATCGCCGTCTGCGTGGGCATTCTCATCTTCGGAGAAGCCTTTACTCAAAGTATCGCTTCAGGCATCGCATTGATTATTTCAGTGGTGACGGTCATTATATTGAAACGATAACTTCTATCATCCGCACCTCTGAATTCAAGCAATCACTGTATATTGACTAATACCCGGGATTCTGATAATAAACACCGCCATCTTCCAGATTCTCAAGGAATGACTGCGGGAATGGTCTGACTTCGTGCTTACCATTTACAAAATACTGACCGACATCCGGATTCTTCGATTTCAGGTAGGCATCAGTCAGCTTGCCGGTACGCTTCAAGTCATAAAAACGGACATACTCTCCGCATAACTCACGTGCCCTCTCATCCAATACGGTTTCCACTGTAGCCGCACCCGACAATGGCTTTGCACCGGCACGCTCGCGCACCATATTTATATATTGCATTGCATTCGCCCCGCCATTCACATAGATGTCAGCCTCAGCGGCAATCAAGAAGACTTCGGGCGTGCGCATCATAAAAGTGGCATTCAGGTTGCCAAGACGCTTCTTGCCCAAGTTGTTAAGATAATAGTGGCTACTGTTATGCTTCGCCAGGGACGGATAGAAATTAAGCCAGGGACTGACCACATCCGTATCATCATAATCTCTGTGATAATTCATGATTACTCGATAATCCTCACCATACAGATCTTTGTAATCAGTATACAGGATTTTTGTATTCTTCTTGTCATCCGCCTTTTCAGCATATCCCTCATCTCCCGGACGGATAAATTCCAGCGCTTTCTCACCAAAGAGGAACTTCGTGTATTTCCGCACCAGTTCACCGGTTTTCGGGTCAATCTCCATAGCGGAAATCTCAGGAGATTCCAGATTCTTATCAAACAGTTTCACTTGCGATTCACTCCACGACTGACCTTTATCTTTATTACAGGTCCAGGATGTTTGGAAGAACTCATGATATCTCGGGTCCAATGTACCATCCTCCTGCATATACAGGTCAAGCAGAAACTTCGAGGGCATAAAGGTTCCTCCGGCACGTCTGCCATAAATCTGATAATCGGACAAGCCATCATATTCATTGCCGGAATGTAAGTCCGTCTTGAACTGAATGGCCGAGAAAGCTGTAAGCGGGCAATAAAACTGTTCATCATTCTGATTCATAATCCAGGCCTGGTTGCTCACACCACCCACTACATAGCGATGTTTCCATAAGGCCTCCTTATTTTCGAAATTATTGCTTTCGGCAAAGACATCTTCTATGTTTTCATACATATAAACTCCCAAAGCAGCTCCTCCCGCCTTGCAATCTTCCATCATTTCTTTGGCAACCTCCAAAGCCCGTTGCGCATACTTCTTAGAAGAATCGTATTCTACAGATTGCAGGCAGGCTCTCGCCAGCATCCCCATCGCCGACTTCTTGGACGGACGGGTAGTTCTTTCTTCTACCGGAAGCCACTGAACGGCAAACTCCAGATCGGGAATGATACACTTCTCATAGATATCCCAGGGAGTGTCCTTGCCGGGGTGTAAGTCCACATCCTCGACAGGCGCCATTTGCAGCGTCACTCCCCCCAATTGCTCCACCAGGTTATAGTAATATACCGCTCTCATAAAATGAGCTTCCGCCAGTTTCCGGTTTTTCTCTTCTTCGGAAGTGAAAGGCACTTTATTGGCTTGTACGATTGCCTGATTACAATAGCAGATACCGTCATAACAGCAGTTCAGAGTGTTTGCCATCATATTATTGGCAAAGTCCGACCCCATACCATACTTTAAGTAGAGGTTATCACTGTTCTTCTGGGAGGTCCAGATGTCAGTTCCGCCCTCGGTCATCTGCATGAACTGCCCATACCCGTAGAGTGCTCTCTCCATACCGAAATACACATTGTTGAGTATAGTCTGATAGCCCTCTACCGAAGCGGACAGCGCATCCATTGTGTATCCCGAAGGATTATATTCGTCAAGCGTACAAGAAGCGTTGCTCATTGTTGCTGCCATTGCCATCACAGCCAGCCAGTTTTTCATTTTTGTAGTCATATCTATTCTTGTTGAATTATTAATTAAAATGATACGTTAAGTCCCAAAAGATACGTTTTATAGAGCGGGAATGTATCGGAGCCATTATTCTCCGGGTCAGTATGCTTCAATTCGCTCTTAAATGGCAGGACGAATACGTTATATGCCGTTGCATAGAGCCTGCACTTCTCAAGCCCCAGAGTCTTGCACAGTTTCTTGGGGAAGGTATATCCTAAAGTGATGTTCTTGATCTTGGCATAAGAACCATCAATATACTTCAGCGAACCTATACCCGTAGTACTGGCAACACCTGGCCGGGGGAAGTAAGCCGACTGGTTTTCAGGAGTCCAGTAGTCCGTGCCTTTGGGTTGGTTATTACCATTAGCAGAATACCAGCCGATTGTTTTGCTTTCTATCATCTGTCCGTATCTTATCATAGCGAAAACGCTTAAATCAAAATCTCTGTACTTAAATGTATTATTTACACCCAGGATACCGTCAGGTACATTCGAGCCCAATATCTGCATGTCGCGCGTGTTACTGTAAGTATGTACGCCACCATCTCCTACAAGATTTCCATTCTCATCCGTAGTGAACTGTTCCACCGTTTGAATCTTTACATATCCCGGTTGGCATCCATATTTCGCCGCTTCCTCTTCCTCGGCAGTGCTCCATATTCCGGCATATTTAAAATCGTAGAATGTCTTGATAGGATGTCCCTCGAATAACTTCTTGGCAATGAGGTCACCATCGGGCAAGTCTACAATTTTTTCATCGTTATGAGTATAAGAAATGGATGAAGACCATTGGAAATTCCTGCTTTTTATATTGACCGTAGACAATTGGATTTCATAACCCTTATTGCTGGTTTCACCGATATTCTGCCAGGTGGTCATGGGAGATCCCCAAGCGGTAATGGCCGAAGTGACAGGCAACGTGCGGCTAAACAGAAGGTCTTTCGTTGTTGAGTCGTAATAATCGAAACTCAAACTGATGCGGTTGTTGAAAAATCCCAAGTCCACACCATAGTTCCACTGATAGGTTTTCTCCCAACCGATAGAAGGATTTCCGTAAGGAGACACAAGCTGGCTTACCGAACTCAGCACACCGTCGATGGATACCGGAGAATAAGTGGCTGCCCCTGTTTGTGAAGAATAGGCTCCCATACCTCCAGAGTTACCGGTGACACCATAACTTAAACGAAGCTTCAAGTTGCTCAACCATTTCTTGGTCGGTTTCATGAAAGGTTCTTGTGAAACACGCCATGCCAATGCTCCTGCCGGGAATGACTCCCACTTATGTCCGCTTGCCAGATGGGACGCACCATCCCAGCGTGTAGTAAACGAAGCTATATATTTATCCTTATACACATAGTTGAAACGCAAAGCATAAGACATCTTCTGACTCTGAGAATAATTGGACTTCACGCCATACTTCGTAATGCCCGAAGCCATATTATAGAACAAGTAGGAATCGAGAGGCTGACCGGAAGCGCGCATATTGTTGTAGTCACTCTGACCATGACTCCAGGAGGTCACACCGGTCAACGTCACTTTATGCCCCTTTAACGGTTCCACATTATAAGTCAGCACATTATCCCATAAGTAGCTGTAACCATAACTGTTATTAATGTATGCATATGGTGCCGAATATCCATTCTCCACTCCCTGCAAAGAATGTTCGCCAATGTATTGTCCGTTACGGGAATTATTCAGCGTGGTACTGATTTGCGAACGAAATGAAAGTCCCTTCAATGGGGTAATCTCCAGATAACCGTTGACGTTAGCATAAGTCGTACGCGTCTGATTGGCATATTGATTCTCCATTTCATCTCCGAACGGGGATGTTTCCCCTTCAATGAAATCAACATTGATATTGCCATTCTCATCATAAGGCTTACCCAGAGGAAAAGCGGTCAATGACTTAGTGAAGATATTCTTACCCCGCGAATTCTTAATCGTATAGGTAAGCGCCGAACTCGCACCGATCTTTGCCCATTTCCGGATTTGATAATCTACATTAAACCTCATCCCGTAACGCGTCTGGTTTTCGTTGGAAAGCAAGCCTTCCGTATTGTTATAGCTGAAAGAGGTATATATCTTAATTTTATCACTTCCACCTCGCAATGACAGGTTCACGTCTTTCTGAGAAGCATTCCCTTTGGTAGCCTCGTCAATCCAGTCTATCCACTGATTGTTTGCATAAGCCTGCTGTATGGCCTCGGAAGTAAACATCCGGGAGAAATCTTCCGGATATTCCCCGTTCTTAGTACGATAGTATTCGCTCTGATACCGGTACCATTCGTCCCCTATCATACCATGTACGAAGTTGGCTCCTCCCGAAATACTATATTTGGTATCCAAGTTGACCGTAACCTTTCCTGCAGCACCCCTTTTCGTGGTGATGATAATAACACCATTGGCACCCGCCGAACCGTAAATTGCTGTTGACGACGCATCTTTCAATACGTCAATCTGCTCAATATCATTCGGATTCAGCTGACTATAACTGGCACCCTGCACACCGTCGATAATGAATAAGGGGTCATTGCTTCCGTTGATGGAACGGGAACCACGTAATAAAATATCTACGTCTTCTCCTACTGCACCGGACCCCATCATGATATCGGCACCCGCAATTTTACCTTGAAGGGCTTCCATCACATTGCTGGTCGGCGTACCTTTGATGTCCTCCTTACTTATAGACACCACTGAACCGCTGAGGTCGGCCTTCCTCACTGTACCGTAACCAACCACAACCACCTCATCCAGCGTATTCGCATCTTCTTCCAGAACGATACTAAAAGTCGTTTTCCCTTTCAAGCTGAAGACCTGCTTCACGTACCCTATATAAGAGACCTCAATAGGATACTTCCCGGAAGCTCTCAAAGTGAACTGACCATTAACATCGGTAATTGTTCCGTTACTTGTCCCTTTTTCCATTACAGAAGCACCTATGACAGGCTCTCCCAAATTGTCTTTTACAGTTCCCGTAATGTTCTGCGCAATGGCATTTACACTTAGGAAAGCGAATAGCATAATGAGCAATACTCGCATGTTTTTCACATTAATAAATGTTTTCATCAATCCTAATAAATTAATTAATAAAAGGTTATTTGCTACAAAACTAATCCCGAGCATTTTTTTAACTTTGTATGAGCGTACAATATTTGTGTTTGTCCGTCTATTGTACAGCTATGAACCTGTTATTTCGATTTAAAAACCAATTAATACCAAAAATGAAACTGCACCTGTCGATGCTGTTGCTTTTGTTCTGCCTTTCTGTATCCGGACAACCTCAGCATACAATTACCCGATACAGCATTGAAGACGGACTGCCGCAACAAACCATAACCGACATCACCCGAGACAGAAACGGATATATGTGGTTTAGTACCTGGAATGGACTATGCCGTTTCGACGGACATTCGTTCGTGACCTATAGAGTAATGCCCGGTGATGCAAATGATCTGGCAACCAACCGGATTGATGACATAAAGATAGACACCCACAACCACCTCTGGGTGTTGGATGACGAGAATTCCCTTTACCGCTTCCATCCGGAAAACAACAAGTTCCACCGCTTTACGTCACAGACTGCTCCTATCCTAAACATGTTTACTCTCTCCGACGGGGACACCTGGTTGTTCCAGTCAAATGGGCGCTTACTGAGAATTACTCCGGATGAGCAAACAATGGCTTGCCGACAAGTTCTGGACAGTTCGTATGGAGTCCGCAGAGTAATCAGTCTCGTGCAGGATAAAGAGATCATCTGGATTATCTCCGACAAAGGTATTTATAAATATTCCAAGAAAGAAAACAAGCTGACCTTATCCCTATCTACCCAAAAACATTTCCACAGTTTCAGAAAGTATGCAAACAGATTTATAATCGGCTCTGACAACGGGCAATTATATATTTACGACCCGAAGAAAGAGGATTACTCAATAGTAAAGTTCAATACTTCCGCTACCCTGACAAGAATCAAAGCTTATGATTCCGGTCATTTACTTATCACGGCTGAAAATGACGGCTTCTTCCTGACAGACGGTTACCGGGGAGAGGGAGTACACTATACGACTTCAAACCAGCTGTTAAGCAATGAAGTGAATGCACTGTATGTGGAAGATACCCAGAAACATATATGGATAGCCTACAAAAACACGACAATGATTACCCGCATCGACTCACTCGGCACTTACCACAAGCATTATCAGCTAAAGATGCAGAAGTATGACGATTCCTCACGAAAAATATCACAGGACCATAACGGACGGTTATGGGTATTCTCCAAAAACGAAGCCCTTAACTATTATGATGAGAAAGCAGATGAATTCCTCTTCTTTGCCATCAGCAAGACCAGGTGCGGCTCGACCCCTCCGAAAATAAAGAAGATATACTTCGACAAGCAGAACAACCTATGGATAGCCGAACAGCCGAAAGGACTTATAAAAGTATCTTTCAAGAAAGACCTCTTCAATCTTTCCGCACCTGACCTGGCAGAGTATTCGTCTACCAACGAGTTGAGAAGTATCATGGAAGATGCCGACCACAACATCTGGGTTGGAAACAAAAGCGGAGACATACAAGTATATGACCCGAACAAGCGTTTCATCGGTTTCTTGAACTCCAACGGCAGATTATCCCGGCAAGCGGAGAATTTCGATGCCGTATATGCTTTGCTACAAGACAAAGAGGGGAATATATGGATAGGAACACGCAATAAAGGCCTCATCCAATTAATCCCCAACGGTGAACTGAATTACCGGCTCAAATACTATAAGAATGATCCAACGGACAGGTTCAGCCTGAGTTGCAACTCCATATTTTCACTAAAAGAGGATGAACAAGGGAGAATCTGGATCGGCACACTGGGAGGCGGAATCAACTATATAGACCGGGACGGGCGTTTCATACATCCGGGCAACGAGCTACCGGATTATCCAACCCGCTTTTCGAGAATCAAGAACATCTGTATAGACCATCAGAACAACATCTGGCTGGCTACGACATCGGGAGTATTATTCTGCAAGTGGAGTAACGGCAAACTGGCATACACTCCCATTGTACGCAATTGCAACGAAAAGAACAGTCTGAGTTGCGACAATGTATACGACGTGTTTGAAAGCAGCAAACACGAAATCTTTGTCGCGACTTTTGGCGGAGGTCTTGACAAACTGACGGGATTCGATAAGCAGAACAATGGAATCTTCAAGAACTACTCTTCCCCGCAAATGATTTCCAATGTCCCGCTGACACTGACGGAAGATCACGAAGGTAATTTATGGATTCCATCGGAAAATGGTTTGTACCGGCTTTTTACAGGCAATGACTCTATCGAAGTATACGACAGCAGGTTCCTGCCCGAAGGACTTCTACTCACCGAAAGCAGAGCCTGCCGCCTTTCAAACAATGAAATGCTTTTCGGAACGGACAAGGGATTATTATCTATGAACCCTGAAAGGATGAAGCGGGATTCGCATACATCCAACCTCCTCATTACGGATATCCACATCAACGGAGAAAGGAAAGAATCTGCCGACAACTCTTCCGAAATCATCCTTAGCCACAAAGAGAACTCATTCAGCATCAACTATGAAGCGCTCGACATGAAGTTTCCCGGCAAAATAGAATATGCCTACCGTCTGGAAGGATTTGACGACTGGAACTATGTAAAGAACAACAGGATGGCAGTCTATACCAATATTCCGAAAGGGAATTACCGTTTCCAGGTAAAATCAACCAACAGCGACGGCGTATGGAGTAACCGGGCTAAAGATATTTCCATCACCATATTACCCTCATTCTGGGAGTCTGCGTATGGCATCATACTGTATATCATCCTGTTCATCCTCATTGTTACTATTTCAGCATACATCCTGTTCGTCATCTACAAACTTCGGAACCGGGTGTCGGTAGAAAAGCAGATATTAGACATAAAGACCAAATTCTTCACCGACATCATTCATGAACTCCGTACTCCGTTTACACTGATAGTGGCTCCCATCGACCATATGCTCACGCAGAAAGGGTTAAGTCCCGTGATACAACAAGACCTGGCTTTGGTGAAGCGGAACACGAAGCATACTCTGAAAATCATCAATCAGGTACTCGATTTACAGAAGATACAAAACGAGTCCAGACTGACCGTACAAAGAATAGAAATGAAACCGTTCATCAGGCATATCATCAACAACTTCCAACCGGTTGCCATCCAGCAAGAAAGTGAAATCACATTCCAGACCAAAAATTCGCCTATATACTTATGGGCAGATCCGGATAAACTGGAGAGTATTCTGTTCAATCTCATTACGAATGCTTTCAAATATTCTCCCAAAGGAACAGTCATAGAACTGTCCGCTCAAGAGACTGACACCAACATTGTCCTGCAAATATCCGACCAGGGATATGGCATCAGCCAGGAGAAGCAGAAAAACATTTTCAACCGTTTCGAAAATTATGTAAGCTCTGACATCTTCAAGAAGCAAAGTACAGGCATAGGCTTGTCTTTAGTAAAAGAGTTGGTGGAATTGCACAAGGGACGAATCGCCCTGCAAAGTAAGGTGAACGAGGGTTCCACCTTCACCATATATTTCTGCAAAGGAAAAGAGCACTTTGCTCCGGGCACTGAGTTCATCCTGTCGGACTATAACGAATGTCCCCAGTTGTCCGAAGACGATACTCTTTTTCTGAAAGACGATTACGAGATAGAGGAAGATTGCAAGGAGTGCAATAAAAACTCTATTTTGGTGGTAGATGACAATCAGGAGCTTCTTTTCTTCTTGCATACCATTCTTGCCGAGGATTTCCGCGTCATTACGGCATCCAATGGAAAAGAGGGATTGGAAAAGGCTATCAAGTATTTGCCCAATATGATTGTCAGCGATGTAGTGATGCCGGAAATAACGGGAATCGAGATGGTGAAAAAGCTACAGTCCAATACTTGTACCTGCCACATACCGATTGTGCTGTTGAGTAGCAAAGCAGATGTAGAGAATCAGAACGAAGGTTTGGAGTTGGGCGTAGATGATTACATCACCAAGCCGTTCAGTGCCAGCTATCTGACAACCAAGATATGGAATATCATCAAGCAAAGGAAGCGTATTCAAGCCCTGTATTATTCAAAGCTAATACAAAGTAAAGAAGAAACCGAAATCAATTCCGAAGAAAAAGAGGAGCTTCGTTCACTTCCGCAAGCCGACAAGGATTTGCTGGACCAAATCGTTTGCTTCATCAACGAGCATCTGGATGCCCCGGATTTGAGCGTAGATACACTTGTTGAAAATATAAGCATCAGCCGTTCCGCCTTATTCAAAAAGATAAAGACTCTGATAGGCATCTCGCCGATGGAGCTGATTAAAAACATCCGTCTGAAAAAAGCAGCGGAACTGATAGAAGAAGGGTCGGACAACTTTACTCAAATAGCTTATAAGACGGGATTTAAAGATTCACAGCATTTCAGTAAATGCTTCAAGATGATTTATGGAGTGACTCCTTCGGAATACAGGAAAAGTCAGGGCATCCGCTCAATAGTCTAAACTGGTTTCTTTTATGGGGATTTGAGGCAAATGAGATTTTAGACACGGATTTCAATTAATTGGCATTAATCTCTTTTCTGTAGCGGTTATGATGCACCACAGATTACACAGATTTACACAGATTAGGAAAGATATCTCTGATTATTAATAAATTAAATCTGTGCTAATCTGTGTAATCTGTGGTGAAATAATTCATTTCTGTACTAGTTTTAATCAAAAAGCATATGTTCTGGTCATTGAGTGGATGCCCTGGAAAAAAGTCAGAACATCTATAACAGTTTCAAAAATAGTTTTTTCAATTTTGTCAGCACACCAGCACTAATAGTCCTGAAACCCTTTATCAGTCAGGGCTTGACGGTAGTGACGACAAACGTTTTGTCAACACTGTTTTTTCAGGCAGTTTTAGGCTTATACAGCTGTCATTCAGAGATATACCCCGTTTTTTTTCATATATCGAATAAACTCTCTTAATCTGTGCGAAAAAGAGCTTAATCAGGTGTTTATCGAAGCCGGAAGCTCCATATTCTGTTATATTTTAATTAACGGGATTAGAGGTGATAATCAATACGCTACAGTTCAGTTTTCTTATATCCATGATACTATGTCACTGCAAAGCAGGTGCAGTGTCACTGCAAAGCAGGTACAGTGTTACTGCAAAGCATATGCAGCGCCACTGCAAAGAATATGCAACACCACTGCAAAGAACATGCAGTAACGTTGCATTGGGTTTCATTCAGCATCGGTTCATCAGAACAGCCAGAAGACATGATGCAAGAAAAGGTGACCAAGCAGTGTCTCCACCGCTTCATCACCTTTTCCATCATTTATCACCTAAACCTATATAATTATTTGCCTGTGCAAGATTTTGTGCTAAAAGCGGTCAACATCCAAACCATCTTTTCTTGTTCTTTCAGATAACCGGTCATCAGGTCGGCGGTAACGTCATCGCCGGCTTCACCCGCCAGTTTGATTACCTTTCTTTCTTCACCGATGAGGTAACTGTATGTTTCGAGGATATGGCTGACGGCATCACTACCGCAAGAGATATCAGATACTTCCTTAATCTTGGCTACTTTCAGGTATCCGCTGAACTTGTTTTCGGGCACACCGCCCAACATCAGGATGCGTTCTGCAATTTCGTCAATCTTCTCAGCCGCGTCGTCATACATGCTCTCGAACTTTTCGTGCAGTACAAAGAAACCATGCCCCTTGATGTTCCAGTGGAAGCCACGCAGATTGGTGTAATGTACCTGGAAATCTGCCAAAAGTTGATGCAATGCAGATACTACGTTAGCTACTCCCGATTCGTTTAATTTGATATAATCTAAAGTCTTCATAATTTTACCGTTTTAAAAATTTATACTGTTTAAAAAAAATTTCTTGTTGTAAAGAAAGTGCTTATCTGATGCAGAAGCAAACTTGCCCGATTATGCCGAGATACGACTTTCTTTGTTTCTGTTGCAAAGATAAGGGGGAAATCAATGCTTGTCAAACAGATAATTTCTATCTTTGCATAGACAGAATCTATATTACCCGTTCAAACCCTTTATTTATCATGACTTTACAACAATTGGAATACATTCTTGCCGTCGATCAGTTCCGTCATTTTGCCAAAGCGGCAGAGCATTGCCGGGTAACCCAACCCACCCTTAGCGCCATGATACAGAAACTGGAAGACGAGCTGGAAACCAAAATATTCGACCGCAGCCAGCAACCCATCTGCCCCACCCCCGTCGGACGGCTCATCGTGGAGCAAGCCCAAGTGGTGCTGTCGCAGGCCGACCGTATAAAGGATATTATAGAAGAAGAAAAACATTCCCTGTCGGGCGTCTTCAAGCTGGGCATATTGCCCACCATCGCCCCTTACCTCTTGCCACGTTTCTTCCCGCAACTGATGAAGAAATACCCCCAACTGGATATCCGCGTGACGGAAATGAAGACCAAAGACATCAAGCAGGCCTTGCTGAAGGGAGATATAGATGCCGGCATCATCGCCACCCTGCCGGAGAAAGACGAGTTCCGACAAACACCCCTGTTCTATGAGCAATTCTATGCATATATCGCGCGCGAAAGCGACCTGTTCAATAATAATATAATCCGTACCTCCGACCTCAACGACGAGCAACTCTGGATGTTGGATGAAGGACATTGTTTCCGCGACCAGCTGGTTCGCTTCTGCCACATGAAAGCGGCACAAGCCAGTCAGATAGCCTATCGCCTGGGCAGCATGGAGACTTTCATGCGCATGGTGGAAAGCGGGAAAGGCGTGACGTTCATTCCCGAACTTGCCATCGACCAGCTGAACGACACCCAAAAGGAACTGGTGCGCCCGTTTGCCATCCCCACTCCCACCCGGCAAATCATTCTCATCACCTGCGAGCACTTCATCCGCACTACCTTGCTGGAGGTTCTCACAAAAGAAATCCAGGCGTCCGTGCCGCGTGAGATGCTGTCCCTGCGGGCAACTCAAGTGATGGTATAGATTTCTTCTATCGGTCCATAAATCTTTTCAATCGTTTTTTTTGTTCTATCGGCAAAAGATGCTATATTTTTGCAAACGCGAAATTCAGCTGCACCTCAGCATAATCAAGCGAGCTTGCTTCTGCATTCGGTTTGCATGAACTTTGCATCCAGTAAAACAAAGTACTAAACCTTTTAAAACAAAAAAGATTATGGAACCAATTATCAATTCACAGCTTCCTGAATTCAAAGTTCAGGCATTCCAGAACGGAAGTTTCAAAACAGTAACCAACGAAGACGTAAAAGGCAAATGGGTTATTTTCTTCTTCTATCCCGCAGACTTTACTTTCGTATGCCCTACCGAACTGGTGGACATCGCCGAAAAATACGAACAGTTCCAGGCAATGGGCGTAGAGGTATATTCAGTAAGTACGGACTCTCACTTCGTGCACAAGGCATGGCACGATGCATCCGAAAGCATCCGTAAAATCAAATATCCCATGTTGGCAGACCCGACAGGAGTCCTGACCCGTGCATTCGGCGTGATGATTGAAGAAGAAGGTATGGCCTACCGCGGTACGTTTGTCGTAAACCCGGAGGGTAAGATCAAGATTGCGGAAATTCAAGACAACAACATCGGACGTAACGCCGACGAGCTCCTCCGCAAGGTGGAAGCTGCGCAATTCGTAGCTACGCACGACGGCGAAGTATGTCCCGCAAAATGGAAGAAAGGCGGCGAAACGCTGAAACCAAGTATCGATTTGGTTGGTAAAATTTAAGTTCATCTCCCTTTTTTTAGTAGCAGCCCCCTCTATCCTGTATCTTGCACACACTTTGGAGGGGGCTCGTTTTATTCTCAAAAAAAACAGTAATAGATTATGTTAGACTTAGCATTAAAAGAACAGATACGCGGCATCTTCCAGAGTCTGGAAACGACGTACACCTTTCATATTGTCTGCCATCCCCGGCACGAGAGCGCGCAGGAACTGATAGATATGCTAAAAGATGTGGCAGAGTGTTCCGCCAAACTATCTTGCGAAATAACGGAAACCGAACAGCCGAAACTGGAATTCTCCCTATTGAAAGAGGGAAAAGCAACCGGTGTAAAGTTCCGCGGAATACCGAACGGACACGAATTCACTTCTTTGCTTCTGGCAGTGCTTAATGCAGACGGTAAGGGTAAGAACATCCCCGACGAGGCCATAAGACGACGCATCCAGGCGTTGAAAGGGCCTGTTTCTCTTCAAACCTATGTGTCGCTGACGTGTACGAACTGCCCCGATATAGTGCAGGCTCTGAACGTCATTGCCTTGCTGAACGGGCAAGTTACCCACGAAATGATAGACGGGGCCCTCTTCCAGGAAGAGGTGGATGCACTGAAGATACAAGGCGTACCGTCTGTCTATGCCAACGGGAAGTTGCTCCACGTCGGACGCGGCACGCTGGGGGAACTCTTGCAGAAATTAGAAGATATGTTCGGCTCTGAACCGTTGGCGGATGCAGAGCCCGTATCACGCGCGTATGATGTCCTCGTATTGGGTGGCGGACCGGCAGGAGCTTCAGCAGCCATTTATTCAGCCCGTAAGGGATTGCGCGTGGCTATTGTTGCTGAAAAAATCGGTGGACAGGTGAAAGAAACCGTAGGTATCGAGAACCTGATTTCTGTTCCGCAGACAACGGGAGCACAGTTGGCGGATAATTTAAGAAGCCATATCAATCATTATCCTATCGACTTGTTCGAAGACCGGAAGATAGAAAAAGCGGAGCTTCAAGGTAAGGAAAAAGTTGTCTCGGTGGTAGGCGGTGAAGTTTTCACTTCGCCCAGCGTGATTGTCGCGACAGGTGCCAGCTGGCGGAAACTGAACGTAGAAGGAGAAACGGAGTATATCGGGAGAGGTGTGGCCTTCTGTCCGCATTGCGACGGACCGTTCTATCAAGGAAAGGATGTAGCTGTCATCGGAGGTGGAAACTCCGGTATAGAGGCAGCCATCGACCTGGCCGGTATTTGCCGGAGAGTAACCGTATTTGAGTTTGCAGATAGCCTGCGGGCGGATCAGGTGCTGCAAGAAAAAGCCAGGAGCCTGCCAAACGTTGAAATCTTCACGTCTTCACAAACGACGAAAGTTCTGGGAAATGGAGATAAGGTAATAGGCATCCGCGTCAAAGACCGGGTGACGGATGAAGAACGGGACTTCCCGCTCGACGGTATCTTTGTTCAGATAGGACTGGCGGCAAACAGCATCCCTTTCCGAGAAGAACTGGAGGTTACCCCGCAGGGAGAAATCAAGATTGACGCTTGCTGCCGGACAAATATCCCGGGCGTATATGCCGCGGGAGATGTATCGACCGTACCTTACAAACAGATTGTGATCGCAATGGGCGAAGGGGCGAAAGCAGCGCTTTCGGCATTCGATGACAGGATAAGAGGAATCGTTTAAGGACTATCTCTATTCCCCTCCTCCAGGCGGAGGAGGGGTGCCCAAAGGGCGGGGTGGTAGGTGAGAAAAGAATTCTTTAGTGTTCTTATTAATAGGTCTTTTATTGCTTACCTACCACCTCCCCCTACGGGTACTCCTCCTCCGACTGGAGGAGGAGAATAGAGATACTACTATTTATATCTATTGGGAGGACCTATATCTATTCAGATACTATCACTTTTTCGGTGCGATCTTCAGTTCCTGCACCAAATGGCCGGCTTTCCCGTATTTCTCTATAATAAACAGGATATACCGCACATCCACCCCGATGCAGCGTTGCATCTTCGGCTCATACAGAATATCACTACTCATAGCTTCCCAGTTCCCGTCAAATGCCAAGCCCAGCAGCTCACCCTTCGCATTGAACATGGCACTGCCTGAGTTTCCGCCTGTGATATCATTATTCGAGATGAAGCACACCTTCATTTCCCCCTTTTCATCGGCATATCTTCCGAAATCTCCCGAAGAAAGCAGCGACAGAATCTCCGGCTGAACCTCGAAATCCACATCTCCCACATTTGCCTTTACCTTCTCCAAAACGCCTTTCGAAGTCGTGTAATAATCATACTCCGCACCATCAAAAGGCGTATATCCCGCCACCGTACCGAAACTTAACCGCATGGTAGAGTTAGCGTCCGGATAGAAATTGCGCGATGCGTACATCCGCCGGACAGCCCCATTCAACAGACGCTCTCCCCTGACAATCTCCGAAGTGGGCGCCTGCATCTGCATATTCATATCAAACAGCATCGTCAGCATGTCTATGCCCAGAGATATGGCCGGATCATCAAAGATATGGTAAGTAGTGTCCCGTTCGAGGAAACGTTTCAAGCCACGGGGAGTAGTCAGCTCCGAATGAGCATACAGGCTGTCTACGTATGCCTTTTCATCCCCATTGTATTCCTGCGCAATGGTATGATAAATGGCAGGCAGGAAAGTGGTATCCACCTTTGAACGATACTCCTTCAATGCCGCTACAAACACCTCTTTATCAATCTCCAAGTCCAGATTGGAGTACTGTTCTACGATATCCTTCAGACCGGCAACAACGGTCTTCTCTTCCCCCTCAAAGTCAAAGTTCAGGATTTTCAGGGCAAGCTGCACCAACTCCGGGGCATACAGGAAGGATTCGATGAAATAAGCCTGCGCACGGTTCACTTCACGGCGGTTCTTATAACTCAGCTCCAGGTCAGTGAACATTTGCAACAGTTTCTCACGCTCTTCCGGGTTTTGCTGTATCCAGCGGCGAAGTTCCTGTTCCATTTCACGCTTCTTTTCCAATATCCCAAGTTTGCGGATAGCCCGGTTCATCCCGATACTGTTTTTCCAATAATTGGAACTTTCATCGTATTTGGAGGCATACTTGATGCGCACACTGTCATTGCGGTCCATCTCGCGTTTCCAGATGGCCTGTTTCACGCCACGGACATCTATCTGCGCCTGATTGGAGTTATTCATCATTTCCTCTATCCCGAACGAAGAGAGATAACGCTCCGTGCTGCCGGGATAACCCAGCGTCATGCAGAAAGAACCTTCCCGATAACCATCCAGGGAAATCGGAGCCACATATTCCGGATGATAGGGAACATTCCCGGGAGAGTATTCGGCAGGGCGGTTATTACGGTCCGCATAGATACGGAACACGCAGAAATCACCTGTATGCCGGGGCCAAACCCAGTTGTCCGTATCCCAGCCGAACTTGCCGATAGAAGAAGGGGGTGCAAAAACCAGCCGGACATCGTTGAAATCGCGATAAACAGAAAGCCAGAACTCATTTCCGCCATAGTAAGCATCCACAATGCCAACCAAGGTAGAATCCTTGTGAGAAACTTCCCCGCCTATCACCAGCATCATAGAATCCACCGCGCTGGAACGTTCCATCTCGTTCATCGAAGGCTTGACAGCTCCTAGCACACGTTTCGTCACATCTTCCGTACGCAACAGGAAACGGACATAAAGTTCCGGATTCGGGAGTTCTTCTTCACGGCTACGCGCCACAAAACCATCCTTCAGGTAATCGTGTTCCACCGACGAATGTTGCTGCACGCTGCTGAAGCCGCAATGGTGATTGGTAAACACCAGGCCATCTTCGGACACAACCACGCCGGAGCAAAAGCCTCCGAAACTGACCACCGCATCTTTCAGCGACGGACGTTTCGGACTGTACAGTTTATCGGCCGACATCTGCAAGCCGAGTTCTTTCATCGTCTTACGGGTCTGCTTATTCAGGTTTCCCAGCATCCACATGCCTTCGTCCGCCTGTCCTGCCAATGTGAAGAAGCAGCAAACAGTTATTAGGATATACTTTAGCTTCATTCTATAGTTAGTATTAAGTTATTCTGCAATCAGCCTCAACTGTTTCGCCCCTGTCCGCGCCTTCAGCCACTCGGCAATCTTTTCTTTTTCCTGCGCACTGGGATGTTTGCCGAATTTCAGTACGGCAAGCGTAATGGTATCCGTCCGTATCGAGTCAACCGTCAACTCTATTGCATGGGATATGGAAACCGTTTTCACCGATGGATACAGCACTTTTAGCTCCGGAACAATTGTTTTTCCCAGTTCATCAAAAGACTTGTATTTCGCAAGGCTCTGTTCCAAAACAGAAATCTTCTTTGTCTGTTCCAGCAACCGTTCCTCACTGTTCTTATAGAAATCTTCCATCACCATCGCCCGGATAGAAGAAATATCCACAGCCTCATTATTCATTCCCTGAAGGACGGTCAGCTTCGTTTCACCCAACTTATAATCTTTCATCTTTCCCCTCGCAATGGCGATAGATGCTTCGGGCACTTCCTGACCTATCAATACTACACGTATTTCATTGTCTTTAGTACCGTGATAATGGATTTTCTTATCCAGCACCTGCGTATTCTCAAAAGAGAGTTGTTCGGAAACAAACCGGTTGGCAGCACTCTCGTAGAAGGTGCTCTGGATGATGCCTACGGTAAGATAAACAGCCGGACACATCGTAAGCACCGCAATGAGTATGATGTATTGGCGGACTTTCTTTTCCCGTTTCTTATCCACGAACTCTTTGCGCTGAAAGTGCATCACACGCACACCCACAAACGTGGCAAGACTGATAAACACCGAATTAATGAAATAAAGGTAGAAAGCACCGAGGAAATAAACAAGATTTCCCGTTGCCAGTCCGTAACCTGCCGTACAAAGCGGCGGCATCAATGCCGTAGCAATGGCAACACCGGGAATCACGTTCCCCTTCTCTTTAGTAGAAAGGGCAACCACACCGGCCAGACCACCCATCAACGCGATGAATACGTCATAAATCGTGGGTGAAGTACGTGCCAGCAACTCCGATTGTCCCTCGGCTACGGGACTTACCAGAAAGAAGATGGTAGCCGTGGTCACACTGAACAGGGTCGTTATCAGGAAGCTCTTCAATGAGCGCTTCATCAGTTCAAAGTCATTCAGACCGACAGAAAGTCCCACACCCATGATAGGACCCATCAGCGGAGAAATCAACATGGCGCCGATGATAACGGCAGTGGAATTGACATTCAACCCCAATGACGCCATAAAGATGGCGAATATCAGAATCCACAGGTTCGCTCCCTTAAATTCCACTCCCTTACGAATGGAATCTACGGTTTCCAGTTCATTGTCTTTGTCTTTTCGCAAATCAAGATATTCATTCAGGAACTTCTTGATGGCAAATACATTCCGGTTTTGTTCGGGTGTTTCCATAAGCACAATTATTTACGGATGAAACGGTTCAGAACAGGTATTTGGTTAAGCGGCAGGTCACGCTTCACAATATATGCGATGAACAGCAGCAGCAGAACGGTGCGGTACGCCATGCGCAGGTAGATATTGTCTATCGGCACATACTCGGCTGCCACATAAAGCACGGCCGCCAGGAGGACGTACATCCCGATTGCTTTCAAGTCGTATTGTATCGGGTACTTCTTCTGACCGACAAAGTAAGAAAGCAGCATAGCGACACCATATCCCGTGAATCCCGCCCAGGCACAAGCTATATAACCATATTGCGGTATCAGGAAGATATTCATCAGTATCAGGATGGTGCAGCCTGTCAGCGAGAAGTAGGCTCCCCAACGGGTTTCATCAATCAATTTGTACCAGAAAGAGAGATTAAAATAAATGCCCATAAAGATTTCCGCCGCCATCACGATAGGCACGACTCTCAGCCCATCCCAATAACTACGTTCGATGATATGGCGCAAGAGCTCCATATAGAACATTACAATCAGAAAAGCCAGCAACGTAAAGATGATGAAGTACTTCATCGCCTTCGCATACATCTCCCGGCTATCTTTCTCTTTACTCTTGCCAAAAACAAAAGGTTCGTAGGCAAAACGGAATGCCTGGGTAAACATAGCCATAATCATAGCTATCTTACTGGCAGCCCCGTAAATACCAAGTTGTATGTTAGCCTCGGCCGCATCAGGATAGACAAAAGGAAAGATAATCTTATCAGCCACCTGGTTGAGAATACCTGCCACCCCCAGTATAACCAAAGGGAGCGAATAACGGAGCATCCGTTTCAATAATTCCCGGTCCAGCACATAGGTAAAGCCTCTCAACTCGGATATCATACACAGCATTACCACCGAAGTACATATCAAATTGAACAGGAAAGCACAACCTACATCAGTTCCCTTCAGAATGCCATAGTAGAAAAGATTAAGTACAATATTGAGGAAGATAAACAGCAGTTTCAATGCTGCAAACTTGATGGGACGCTTCTTATACCGCAGATAGGCGAAAGGAATGCTTTGGATGGCATCCATCGCCACGACAATCATCATCATACCTATATACCAGGGATGCTCGCCATATCCCAGCAACCCGGCTATAGGGTCCAGAAACAGTAAACCTAAAGCCAGGAATGCCAGCGAGCCAATGCTGACACTCAACAAAGTCGTAGAATAGACCCGCATCGGTTCATCCTCTCCCTTATTGGCAAATCGGAAAAATCCCGTTTCCATGCCGCACGTCAGCAGCACCAATATCAGCGCTACCCAGGCATATATATTCGTAAGTACACCGTAGCCGCCTGACGATGCAGGCAAAGCTATTGTGTAGAGAGGCACCAACAGATAATTGAGGAAACGCCCTACAATACTACTCGCCCCATAAATAGCAGTTTCCTTTGCTAAAGATTTTAATCCCGCCACTTGATTTAATGATTAATGATTAACAGTTATTCATTGAATAGCGTACGCTGACTGTTATAGAGACTACGTCCCAAGTGTTTATAAGCCAGTTCAGTCACTTCGCGTCCGCGAGGAGTACGTTTCAAAAAACCTTCTTTTATCAGGAACGGTTCATACACTTCTTCTACGGTTCCGGCATCCTCGCCCAAAGCCGTAGCAATGGTGGTGAGCCCTACCGGACCGCCCTTGAATTTATCTATAATAGTACAGAGTATCTTATTGTCGATTTCATCGAGTCCGTACTTGTCTATGTTCAGTGCTTCAAGCGCATAATTCGCAATCTCCGTATCTATACTGCCCGAACCTTTCACTTGTGCAAAGTCCCGTACACGGCGCAGCAACGCATTGGCAATACGCGGCGTTCCACGGCTGCGGGAAGCAATCTCCGACGCCGCCCTGGTAGAGCACGGCACATCCAATATCCCTGCCGAACGACGGATAATGCCACTCAACACATCATCATCGTAATACTCCAAATGCAGATTAATGCCAAAACGGGCACGCAAAGGAGCAGTCAACAAACCGCTACGGGTAGTAGCCCCCACCAGCGTAAACGGATTCAAATCAATCTGAATGCTCCGTGCAGACGGCCCCTTGTCTATCATGATGTCAATGCGGTAATCTTCCATTGCCGAATACAGGTACTCTTCCACCACCGGGCTCAACCGATGTATCTCGTCAATGAATAGTACATCGTTGGTTTCCAGACTGGTAAGGACTCCCGCCAGATCACCCGGCTTATCAAGCACCGGACCGGAAGTGACCTTGAAGCCTACTCCCAATTCATTGGCAATAATATTCGATAGAGTCGTTTTTCCCAATCCCGGAGGTCCGTGCAGCAATACGTGGTCCAATGCCTCACCACGCAGGCGGGCTGCCTTGACGAAGATGCGCAGATTATCCACCACCTTATCCTGCCCGCTGAAATCTTCAAAGGACAACGGACGAAGTGCGTTCTCAAAATCACGTTCCCGACTGGTCAACGGCTGCTGATCACGTATATCAAAATCTTCTTGTTCCATTCGTTAATCATACAACTTATTAGGCTGATCCATAAAAACTTTTACCTATTCAACTCCCTGATTCCTCTTGTGGAATAGCCTGTCTCATAGGTTTAGTCTATTGTCTCCTGCAAAATAACTAATTTATTTTGAGATTATCTCTATAAGTTAACTCTTTTCACAAACACTTCTACCCTTATACTTCTTCCCCGGCATCATTTAATTCATAACAACAAAGGTGTACCGGAAGTGACTATCCGCAACTTCCGGTACACCCCTATTCCATAAAGACTGAAAAGTCTGAATTCTATTTTTTATATATAAGGTGTGCAGCTACCCAAGCATATAACGTATGAGTACGCTCATCGCTTCATGAATTCCCTCCGCTCTTCCTCCGGGAATTTCTCTATCGCATAACGCAACATGGTGCGGGGCATCTCCTTGCAGAACCTTTCCAGAAACTGCACCAGCATGTCTTTATCCCGCTTTCCCATCTCACGCAGCATCCAGCCCACGGCTTTCTGCATCAGGTCGTGCTTGTGATGAAGCAAACGTTCGGAAAGAGCCAAAATGTCGATGAAATCGTTGTTTTTGATAAGTGTATAGGTAGACACTACCGCGATACGCTGCTCCCAAAGCAAGCTGCTATCTGCCAGGCGATAAAGGACGTCACGAGGTTTGTCTGTCAGATATTCGCCTACGATGCCCGGAGCGGACAAGTCCACAAGATCCCAGTTATTGATACGGACAGTCTGCGTCAGATAGAAATCAAATATTTCTTTTTTGCCGTTTTCATCGCTTTTTTTAAAGCGTTCCACCAACATCAACAAGGCACAAAGGCGGCATTCGTGCCACTCACTCTGCAGCAATTCCGCCATCACACCGAAAGGCGCATCCTTATGGCGTTTTGCCACCATACGAGTGTTAGGAACCACAACGCCGAGAAACTTGTCTCCTTCTCCGTATTGCCCCTTTCCGGTTTTAAAGAAATTGGGGAGATACTCCCGCTTCACCGGGTCAATGTACTGCTCCAGTTCTTGCTGGATTTCTTTTGCTTTCTGCTTATCTTTCATGAGTTACCGAATATAAATTGCACGAATGTATGCAGTTTTTAGCTAAACTGTTGACACTTTAACGCAAAAAAACAACACTTTCTTATCCTTGTTCTCCGCAACGATGCTATTCCAACTCCTTTCATTACCTAAGATTCACAAAATATATGGCTTAATTTCCTAAGTAGATGCTCATAATTAATTCGTATATTGAAACGATTTCATAAAGCACTGATCAATCATAAGAGTAGCACAAATCAGCCGTATCGCTAAAATGACACAGCCATTACTATGGAGAGTTTAAGCAGATACTCAGATTCTTTGCATCGGCACACTGAAAATGAAGCGGGTTCCCTGAGTGTATTCTTTATCAATAACCAAGTCGCCTCCCAACTTCTTTGCAATGGTACGGCAAATAGACAAGCCGAGACCTGTGCCTTGACTAAAATCATTCAACTTGACAAAACGCTCGAAAAAATGTTCCTGCTCATCAACCGGAATGCCTATTCCAGTATCCGTAACCGTAAAAATCAACTGCTTTTCTCTTTCTTTCACCTCATAGGCCAACGTTACGGAACCTTCATGGGTAAACTTCGATGCATTGTTCAGCAAGTTGTCGAGCACCTGCACTATGTAACTGTAATTGCTATCAATTATCAACTCATCACAAGCAGGTTTAAATATGAGTTTTATATCCTTGGAAAATAATTCGCCTGCCGAATCCATCGAAGCCTGACAGCAGGCATTGACATCGACAGCGTAATGGTTGATTTCAATATCACTGTCGAGCGCGGAGATATCAAGGATATCGCCCACCAACTTCAACAGCAGTTTGCTGTTACTCTCAATCAATGAAACATATTGCTTGATATCCTGCTGGTCGTCGAACAAATCGACCAATACCCCGGAAAATCCAACAATAGAGTTAAGTGGGGTACGAATTTCGTGGGACATATTCTGAATGAACATGGTTTTCATCCAGTTGCTCTGTTCGGCAAGTTCCTTAGCCTTGCGCAATTCTTCTTTAGCTTCAACCAAGATGCGGTTCTTTTCATCCAGCTTATCTTTCGATCTGTGCAACTTGGCATTGAGTTTTCTCTGTTGCAACAGAAAGACCACTACAATACACAGAATGCCCACTACGGAGAACAGGATAATACGGGTATTCTGTAGCTGCTTCTCCTGGGAAATCTTTTCCAACTGTTGTTTTTCAGCACTGAGCCGTTGCAGATTCAGGATAGTGGCAAACTCACCGGTAGTGATTTCTTCATTCTTTTCTTTCTCTTTCTTCTGCTCCGACAGGAAGTCACGATACAGACCGGCGGCTTCTTCTTTGCGGTTCATGTCCCAAAGAATATCGGCTTTCGTCTTTCTTAATGCCGCCAGAGTCATTAAATCGTTAATTTTCTTTAGTTCAGCCTCCCGTGCATCCAATATGCCGAGAGCCTCGTTATAGTTACCCAGCCTCCGGTTATAATCAATCTCTACATCATAGAAATAGTGGATATGGCGTTTCAACGAAGGTTCGTCCACATACATCTGCCGGCATTCTTCCAACGCCTGATAAGCAGCCTCCCTATCCCCTTGAGTGAGGTAGAGTGAAACATAAACCAGCTTGGCCGTCACCTCATGATAAGGATACTTGACCGTCTTCAGTGCTTTTCTCAATAGTTCGGGAGCTTTTTCCGCTTCGCCCATGTCAATGTATATCGCTGCGGCATCACTATACTGGCAGGATATATTATATCTTGTGACGTTAGTCTTCTCAAAAAGTTCAATCTCTTTAAGCATGAATTCCTGCGATTTCTTCGATAAACCTTTAGCACCATATACATTAGCCAATGCATAGTAACATTCGGCAATGCTCGACTGCAATCCGTCCCTCTCAGCCTCCCGCAGCATCTTTTCGGCTTCGACAAGGGCAATGTTATATTCACCCTGCTTGATGTAATAGTTCACCAGCCTGGCGGCCCACGCCCAATAGTAAAGTTCAGGATTCTGCACACGCTTGGCAAATTGCTTCAGGCGGTTTACACCGGCTATAACGCTATCCGTACGGTTCTCACCTTGCCCGTAATAGTAATAATCCAGCTTTGCTCCCAAAGCTATTTTAGCCATTACGGTGTCATTACACCTGATTGCCATATCCAATAGGGTGTCCGAAGCTGTCAGTACAATAGGATTAGTCGGATCATTAAAGTACTTATTATAATAAGCACGCATATTATTAACATAGGCAGAATCCGCTCGCTGGGCATAAATAGCCCCAACAGCCAATAGTAGATAAATACAGGCGAGAATCGTTTTTTTCATCATAAGTGATTTAGTTGTTGCACACTAACCGGGTCCTAAAGATATGTTTTAAATATGAAACAAAACATTCCTCCCGTCACACGAAGCTTGCAATTGACATTTTTTATCTTTTTATTGTAAATAATAAGCAGCACTATCCACTCATCATCATTCCTAACTGATAAAAAAGGAATCAAATGATAATTTAGCGCAGCCTAAGCCTGAAAGGC